>Ga0247806_10000086_pt1 | contig 56697 bp, 48 predicted proteins | sample UWRJL059202B1_FD_179935 | JGI IMG/M metagenome (GOLD analysis project Ga0247806, IMG submission 179935) | Plant litter microbial communities from Arlington Agricultural Research Station in Wisconsin, United States - UWRJ-L059-202B-1 | ecosystem: Environmental > Terrestrial > Plant litter >... | reverse complement strand
CGTCGTAGGAACTCAGCACTTTATGCACGTTTGGATTTTCCAGCTCCTGGTACTGGAACGGCGGGCTGGAGAAGTGCGAGTTGATTTCCGAGCCGCCTGCGATGAGCGCTGAGGTAGCGTCCGGGTGGGCAAGGCTCACCGAGATGTTGTCGAATTTCTTGAAGTTCTCGTTACCGAACTGCTTGGCGGTTTCGATCTGCAAGGTGCGCGACTGGAAGCCCACGCCCGCCGCTGGCACTGCAATGCGGTCTTTTTCGGAGAAGTCCTTGAGAGTCTTCACGTTCGGGTTGTTGGTCAGCAGGTAGTTAGGCATCGAGCCCAACGAGGCGATGGCCTTGACGTTCTGTTTGCCTTTGGTGCGGTCCCAGACGGTCAGCATCGGCGGCACGCCTGCGGACACCACGTCCAGCGCGCCAGCCAGCAGCGCCTCGTTCATGGCTGTGGCGCCGGAGATGCTATTCCAGTCGACCTTGATGTCCAGGCCCTGCTCCTTACCGTGCTTCTCGATCAGTTGTTGATCACGCACCACATCCAGGATCAGGTAACCGATACCGAATTGCTGGGCGATACTGATCTTGCCTTCGGCTTGAGCGCCGTTGCTGAGCAGACCAATAGTGGCTGCCAGCGCGACGAGGGCTGAGCGTTTGAAAGGAATTGCCATTTAAAACCTCACGAGAATTTGTTGAAGCGTGGCTTGCCCGCGAAGAACGATAACGCGGTGTATCTGATTGACCGCGTTGACTGGTTCGCGGGCAAGCCTCGCTCCAACGGGAGTTGAGTTTTTCGGTTAAATCAACGCTGCATACCCCAGCGCTTGACGGTCAGGCGTTCGATGTTGGCGAACAACAGGTTTTCTACCAGCAGACCGATGAGGATCACGGCGGCCAGGCCGGCGAAAACCTTGTCGGTGTACAGCTCGTTGCGGTTCTGGAAGATGTACCAGCCCAGGCCGCCTTTGCCCGATGACGCACCGAACACCAGCTCGGCGGCGATCAGGGTGCGCCAGGCGAATGCCCAGCCGATTTTCAGGCCTGCCAGAATCGACGGCAGCGCAGCCGGGATCAGGATGTACCAGACAAACCGCAGCCCCTTGAGGCCGTAGTTGCGGCCCGCCATGCGCTGGGTTTCCGAGACACCCAGAAAACCTGCGTAGGTGTTGAGCGCCAAGGCCCACAGCACCGAATGCACCAGCACGAAGATCAGGCTGTTCTGACCCAGACCAAACCACAGCAGCGCCAGCGGCAACAGGGCAATGGCGGGCAGCGGGTTGAACATCGCCGTCAGGGTGCCGAGCAGATCACGGCCCAGTTGAGTCGATACCGCCAACGTTGTCAGGGCAAACGCCAGCACGATGCCGATCACATAGCCTTGAATCAGCACGGTCAGGGAAATCCACACCTTGCCGATCAGTTCGCCGGACAAAATACCGTCATAAAAAGCGTCAGCCGTTTGCAGAAAGCTGGGCAGCAGCAGGTCGTTGTTCTGGATCCGTGCAGCGATTTCCCAAAGGATCGCCAGCACCATCAGGATCACGCTCTTGCGCACCCAGCTCACTTGCCAGATGCGCTGCGCCAAGGGGATGCCACGGGCCAGATCTTCCTGAGTGAAAGGCTCCAGCGTGACTTCGTATTCTTCACGGATGTTCATGGTGGTGTTCTCTGAAGTCTGCAACTCACCCCGTGGGAGCGAGCTTGCTCGCGAAGACTGACTGGCAAGCAATGATTAAATATCGCCTGACCCGGCCTCTTCGCGAGCAAGCTCGCTCCCACAGGTTCAGTAGTGTTAATAAGCGATGCGGATGTCCTGGAAGTTCAGGTCGCGATCAACCGGTTGCTCTTCGCCTTCATCAAACAGCAGCCGATGAATGCGCTGAGCGGTGTGTTGAAAGCCGACGCCGCCCAGGCTTTTCAGGTCGTATTGATGGCTGTTGATTTCCGCCCGCACGCGCCCCGGATGTGGGGACAGCAACAGGATCCGGTTACCCACCACCAAGGCTTCTTCAATGGAGTGGGTCACGAACAACAGCGTGAATCGAACTTCTTCCCACAACTCCAGCAGCTCTTCCTGCATCTTGCGGCGCGTCAGGGCATCCAGCGCGGCGAAGGGTTCGTCCATGAGCAGAATTTTTGGCTGCATCGCCAGGGCACGAGCAATCGCCACCCGGGCTTTCATGCCGCCGGACAAGGTGTGCGGGTAGGCATCGGCGAAAGCGCTCAGGCCGACTTTCGCCAAGTAGTAAAGAGCGCGCTCCTGAGCTTCCTTGCGCTTGAGAGTGCGCGAGGCCAACAGCGGGAACATGACGTTTTCAATCACGGTTTTCCACGGTGGCAGCTGGTCGAATTCCTGAAACACCACGATGCGATCCGGGCCGGGTTCTGTGACTTCCGCGCCAGCCAGACGAATCTGCCCTTCGCTGGGCTTGATGAAGCCGGCCACGGCTTTGAGCAAGGTGGATTTGCCGCAACCTGACGGGCCGAGCAGGACAAAGCGGTCGGCCGGATCGATCTCGAAACTGACCTGATGAGTCGCCCGCACCACGCGCTCTGGAGTGCGGTATTCAAGGCTGACATTCCGGACTTGCAACAGGGCTTCAGCGGCAGGCTGATCGACCGGTTGCCCAGGCGTGTTTGCGCTAGCCGTGTGGCTTTGCAGAACAGCATTCATTGATTAGCTCCCGATTTCAAAACGGCGCATCGCCCTGGATGGTGGTGCGGTGCAAGCGACGACGCAGATGATCGGGTGTGCCGCCTGCCAGATGGATCAGCGAGCGGTTATCCCAGAAGACCATGTCGTTGGGTGCCCATTTGTGGCGGTATACCGCTTCAGGGCGCACGCTGTGGGCGTACAGCTCGTTGAGGATCTGCTGACTCTCGTCTTCCGGCAGGCCGACGATATGGGTGGTGAACCCTTCACTGACGAACAACGCCTTGCGACCGTTCTCAGGGTGGGTGCGCACAATCGGATGGCTGACCACGACCACTTGAGCCAATTGCTCGGCGCTAAGGGCCGGCCGCCAGTTCTGCGCGTTGTGCCCGTCGCGATAGCGCGAGGTGTAGCTGTGAACCGCATTGCGACCTTCAACCACTTTGCGCAGATGTTCCGGCAGTGTTTCCCAAGCCAGGTGCATGTCGGCGAACAAGGTGTCGCCACCTTCGCTGGGCAGTTCCTGGGCGTAGAGCATCGAACCAAGGCTCGGCAGCTCTTTGTAGGACAGATCCGAATGCCAGTACTTGCCGGCGTCACCCAAGCCGATTGGCTGACCGTTTTCCACGATGTTGGAAACGATGAGGATTTCGGGATGGTTCTCCAGCAGGAACTGCTTGAGGACATGAATCTGCAGTACGCCAAAGCGACGGCTGAAGTCGATCTGCTGTTGCGGGGTGATGTGCTGATCACGAAACACCACCACATGGTGATCCAGATGCGCGCGATGAATGCGGGCGAAGTCGGCTTCATTCAGCGGTCGGGACAAATCCAGACCCACGATTTCCGCCCCCACGCTTGCGGCGAACGGACGCACTTCGAATGGTTGAGGCGCGGCTTGGACAGGTGATGACGCGAGGGAGGCTGCTGACATGAACTCCGACTCCAGAAGACTGGTGGATTAGAGTTATGACTTTATAGGTATAAGAATCGAAATTTAAATATCGTTATTGCATATGAATAGTTCGGATTGAGCTAGGGCTTTTGGAGATCTGAAAGGAACTACAGTATCCGAGGTGTGACAAAACATCGTGATCTGTAGGAGTGAGCTTGCTCGCGATAAAGTCGGAACGACTTTCCTGCAATTCCGAATTCAGCATTTTTCCACGACTGCTTCGCAGCCGATCGCGAGCAAGCTCGCTCCTACAGAACCGCGTTGTGCCTGACGAAAGGCAATGAGCCCCAGAAGCTGCCGGAGACTGCTACGGCATTCTTTCTGACAAATCGATTTCGCAGCCTTCGGCAGCTCCTACAAGCAACCGCCAGATAACAAAACGCCGACACTGTTACCAGTGTCGGCGTCGGGTGTTGCGGTGTGCAGTTCAGCAATCAGAACGCAGGCAGTACCGCACCGCCGTACTTCTTGTTGATGAAGTCTTTTACTTTCTGGCTGGTCAGAGCCTTGGACAGTTTCTCGATAGCGTCGGTGTGAGCGTTATCGGCGCGGGTGACCAGGTAGTTCACGTAAGGCGAATCAGCGCCTTCGATGATCAGTGCGTCTTTCTTCGGGCTCAGCTTGGCTTCAAGCGCGTAGTTGGTGTTGATCAACGCCAGATCGACCTGATCCAGTGCGCGCGGCAATACAGCCGATTCCAGCTCGCGGAACTTGAGCTTCTTCGGGTTGGTAGCAATGTCTTTCGGCGTCGACAGAGCATTGGTCGGATCTTTCAGAGTGATCAGGCCATTTTTCTGCAGCAGCAACAGGGCGCGACCGGCATTGCTGCCTTCGTTAGGGATGGCGATGGTTGCGCCTTCCGGCAGCTCAGTGATGCTCTTGTACTTGCGCGAGTAGCCGCCGAACGGTTCAACGTGAACGCCGACGCCGGTGACCAGTGTCGCGCCCTTACCTTTGTTGAAGCCTTCCAGGTACGGTTTGGTCTGGAAGTAGTTGGCGTCCAGACGCTTTTCATTCAGCTGTACGTTCGGCTGGACATAGTCAGTGAAGACCTTGATTTGCAGGTCCACGCCTTCTTTAGCCAAGTCCGGCTTGATCAGCTCAAGGATTTCCTGGTGAGGAATCGGCGTCGCACCGACCACCAGTTTCTCGGCTGCTTGAGCCACGCTTACCGAAAATACGGCCGCCAGGGCGGTCAACAGCAATGTCTTCTTCATGCAATGTCCTTAGAGAAATCGAGGTCGGTTCGCCGACAGCTCTTCAATGAGTTGCCCCCGACGCAGATGCAGTCGGGGGCGTGGAGCGGACATTACCGATATTTTTTATTCCAAGACAATACTTTTTTGCTAATTGCTTATGCTTTTTTTGAACAAGTCTAGCTAAACGCGTTGCGCTCAAACGTCGCGTATATCCTGCATTCGGGTTTGGTCACCGGCCAGGAAATCAGTCAGCTTGATATCGGCATGCATTGGAGTTGGCGACCTTTGCTCCGGGTTGCCGCGTACAAATGTATCCAGAGTCGATACGCGCTGGCTTGACTCACCTGTACCCGAGGGTTTTGTATCGTCGCCGATCAAGTCATCCAGCAGGTCTTGCGCGTCGAGCCGGTAGCCCAGCCAATCCACTTGTCTGGAAATCTGTTTTACCCGCCTCAAAACCTTCGGCGCCGCCAACCCGATCTTTACGGCTTTACCCACCTTCACGGCGCGGCCGAAGTTTTGCGCCGCCCGGCCCTGGACAGCCTTTATTGCTCCTTGTCGAGCCACTACCGCCGAGCCTGTGCCAATAAACCGAGCTGCCGTCTGATTACCTCGGGAAGCCGCGAGCTTCGCACCCTTTTGGCCCAATACTGAAGCCGCTGCCAGCCCCATACTCACGTAACCCAGAATCTGCCCGGTATTAGAGTCAGGGGCCAGCTCGGACACCACCTCACTGGCGATTCCGAAAACGTCACTGCTGATACTCACAGCAGCCATGAAAATGATCGGCCCGGTCAACGGCGCGCCGGCTCCCAGCGTAATGGCAGTAAGCGCGATGGCGGCAACGGAGACCGCTATGCCCAGAATCGTCTTGAAGGAAAAGTGCCCCGTAGGGTCACTCATGTTGACCGGGTCCCCCATGCAGTAAGCGTAAGGATTGATCCCTCCGGACTCAAATGGGCTCATGCTGTCCGGGCTATGAAAGCGCATCAATACCGGGTTGTAGGCGCGGTAGCCGTTGCCCAGCAGATAACAACCCGTCACCGGATCGGGCTGTTCGCCGTTAAAACCCAACAGACTCTGCATGCCGCTTCCCGCGATCTGCCCGCCATAAGGGGTGTAAACAGTGCGCTGGGTGTCGTTACTGCCAACCTCTTGCAGCACGCTGTTTTGCTGGTCACAGCCCAGCAGGCGGTTTATCACGGCATTACCTGAGCGCGTGCACTGCGCCAATATATGGCCACCCGCTTCAATCAGGCTGTGCTGTTGCCCATCCTCAAGTTGCGTTGCCAAGCGTCCATCGCGATAAATCCGGTTTGTAGCGGTTGCGCCGACGGGTTCAACGCCAATCAAACGATCCAGCGCGTCGTAGCGATAACTGATGAGAAGTCCTGGTTGATTCATGCGTGCTCCTGCGCGACCGAGGCCAAACGGCCCAGGTCGTCATAAATCATGCGACGCCCACACTCATCATTGAGCTGGTTTCCATCGCTGTCGTAAGTGAATGTGGCTTGTTGTGAGGCGTAATCCGGGTGGCTGTGGGTAACCCGGCTCAGTTGGGTTCGGTCAAGATATCCGTATTCGAACGTCGCGATGTTTTCGCCCCCGGCAAATCGGGTAGTCATCTTGAGCACGTTATCCAGTTCATCAAACACGTAGGTCTGGCTCTGAATGGCCTTGCCAGCCGGGTCCACCGGCAAATGCTTGCCGCTGCATTGATACTGTTCAAGGCGGCCGCGTGAGTCGTACACAAACGTCTCATCACGTAGTACGCCATTGCCCTGCTTGAGGGTGCGTCGGATGAGTCTGTCGCTTGCATCGAATTGCTGATTCAACTCTTCGGATTCATTGGAATCCACAGTCAACTTGCGAAGTATTTCCCGTCCGAAATCGTCGTACTCCAACTGCGTGGTCAGTTTGCGCTTGCTGTGGCTGTCGACGGCTTCAATCTTGCTGATGCGACCAAACGAGTCATAGAAGTAACTCGCGTCGACAGAACCTTGTTCAACTTTGGCGATTCGACATACCGCGTCATACCGCGTGATCTGTTCCTGACCTGAAGCATCGGTGTACTGCAGCGGCAAACCATTAAGCGAATGGCGCTGCCCGGCACGGAGCAAACCCTGGTCACCCAGTTGGTCGCCAATATGCTGGCCTGACAGGGAGTAATTGAGTTGCTGTTGATGGTCCGGGCTTGATGCTTCAATCAATTTGGCATGGCAGCTGTCGTAGCGAAAACTGGCGGACAGCCCGCTGTTGCCGGCCACGCTGCGCTGCGTCATTTGATTGCTCAACACAGGGTCGTAAGTGTAGGAAATGACCTTGCCGCCGGCAGTGGTACGAGTCACCGGATTTGGCTGAGCACCTTCATAGGAGAATGTTTCGGTGCGTCCCCCTACCGTGACGCTCGTGACTCGCAGTAATCCATCATAGGTTCTTTCCCCCGCCAAATATTCGTTGACCCAAATATGGGTCGCCAGGTTTTCGGTACTGTGCGCGACAAATGCCTTCTTGATACGGGTCCCGTCAGGCAGGTGGGTCATGACCAAACGATCGGCAAAATCGTAAGCAAAGCGCGTGGTATGTCCATGCGGGTTGATTTGTTGTACGCAGCGCCCAAGCCCGTCATACAGGTATTCAGTAACTCCGCGCGAAACGCCGTTGCTGTCAAACCGCTCGACGGAGTCGTTCTTGCCGAATACGTTTTTGGTGAAAACTGTTTTGCCAGCCTTATCCAGCCCCTGGGTTTGCGTGAGCGTAATCGGGTCGTAGAGGTCGTGGTTCAGCACCCCATCCGGGCCAGTGCTTGCACTGCGATTACCCCAGTCGTCATAGGAATATCGGGTCGACATTGCATAGGGCTCGTCATCCAGCCAATCCGTGTGGATCTCCTCAACCAACTGACCAAGCGCATCGTAATTAGCAAGGTAAACGTCGCGCATCGGCTGCCCGACAGCGTCGATATCCTGAACCGCAATGGCGCACTCACGACTCATGCCATCAAGCCGGGTAACTGTCGTGGCACCGTTGGCGGCAACCGAACGAGTCTCGACCGGGTCACTTAGGATTTCGGCCAATTTATAGCTGTAACTTCGGGCCGCCTGGCCAGACGTCTTTGGCGCAATCGTCTCAAGGGTTTTGCGGCCGAGCCGGTCATGGGCGGTCTCGACGACAACGCCCAACTGCTCGACTGTTTTTGTCTCTGCACCGGTCAGCATGTTCTGCCAGATAGACTTGCTGCTACTGCAGCCGTCCTGCGCAGTCAGGGTTATATGCGTGCACAAAGCGCCATCTTTCAATTCGTAAAAATAATCAAATGCGGTGGCGAATCCCGCAACGGTTTCAACTTTTTGCTTGATGCGTCCGAAAAACTTGCTCGCGGGATCATCATTGTAGTGATGCGCGATCGTCATGAGCGGCTCGCTCTGGCCATCCTCGGTTACAGACTCTTGCGCCAGGACCAGGAACCTGGCTCGGTCAGGACTTGCCGATGGTAGATCGGTGTAACGATAGTGAGTGACCATCGTCGGAGCAGGGGCGAAACCCGGGGCCGGCATCAAGGTTTTGCTCTTCAACCAGCGTTGTTCTCCAAACGCATCGGCTGGGCAGCCATCGGAAGTACCCACTGGATAGTATTCGAAAATTTCGACAATCCCAGTCGGAGAGACTTTTTTCCGGACGTTACCGCAATCATCATATTCGGTAAGGGTAACTTCACTGCGGCCACCATTACGAATCGATGTATCAGACCAAGACATTTCAAATTCAGAGGGTAACTGAAAGTTGGCAGGCTGGTTATCAAATCTCACGTTGGTTCTATCATGGTACTTAGTAATATTACGAACAGTCTTGCCATTTTGGGTAACGGTCTCTTCAAGTTGTAGATGAAACCGGTTGTAGACCCGCTGGGTACGACGTATCACTCGCTTATTTGTGCCCTTCCCTTGGATCAAGTCTTCGGTAGAACTGTACTGATAGTCACCTCGTGCGTCATAAAGATTATCCCCGTCATCACGCCATTTGACAGACGATGCATAACCCAGATAGTTCTTGGATGAGTATTTGAACTCACGCACGACCGCCGGTTGACCGTTGCGCGGATCATGAGTATGTGAGGACACCGCAGGCAGTGCTTTCAATGGCGCGCTGGACGGCAACAACATCCCCGAGGCCTGATAGGTTATTTCTTCGGTCCCGCCAGTGGGCTGGTCCAGTCGTGTAATCACATTAAGGCCGGTCACTGTTCTGTACTGAAATCGCCAAGAGCCTAGTGATCGGTTTGCTGCTAGCGAACTCATGCTGGTCAACTGACCGCCGTGTGCCTGCAAATCAAACACTATTTTGTCCCCTGGGCTATCGGGCCACAGAGTGATGCTGTGAACCTGGGTCAAGTTCCTTGAACGGTCTACCGTTAGCAGCCGTCGGCTTTCATCCCGGACCGCAAGCAAGTTGCTACGCCCGGCAGCCCAGCCGTAATCGAGATAAATGACTCGGCCCTCAGAGGAGTAGATCTTCGAAACCAGCCATTGATCGGCGCTCGACGAAAGGCTACTCAACACCTCCAGTATCCCGGACTTGTGTTCGATAAGCAGATCGCGACCCGAGCGACTGGTTTTCAGGTCCTTGACCTTCTTGTCTTTAAGAACAAAGCTTGAAGTGCCCAAGGTCGCCATATGGCTGGCACCGTTGGACAAACTGAGCTTGCCTGTCTTGCGATTGAAATTGGATAGCTGCAAACCCCAACCTTTGCCAAAACCCAGGTCATCACTTTGCAATGAGCTGAACCCCAAAACCAAGGGAATCGACGGGCCGCTCAAGGTATTGGCCAAAAGATTTGAAAGTGAAAAATTGCAGCTATAAGTACCTGTGCGAGGGTCAACACCAGTGCTTACAAAACTCAGAAAATTATACGCGTTGGAGTACACTCCAGACGCACCTGAAATAGTCATGACAATTCCTTTTAACGACTGAAGAGGCGCCCGGGCAGCAGCTAATCCAAACCTGTAGATAACTTATAAATACAGGAATCCATGCCTTTGACCATCGAACGCCTCAAACTAAATACGAATACATTTAAGCTTTCGAAAAGCCGACCAATGATCTAACAACCACTTAACCTCGAAAACAAGCAACCAACACAATGGCCATGAAGTGAGCTTCAACCAAGTTTTTTTGCCTGTCCAGCGCACGCAATCAAAAGTAATAAAGCACGCCTAAAAATGGCCGCCCACTGTTAATTCAATAGGCTAACTACAACTTTAGTTGGGGATTTAGGAGCCAGAGCGCGTGGGATTTTTTCCCTTTCTGTGACATTTTTATTAATTGCACTTATCCCAGAACGGAAAACGCCGCGCCTCTGAAAAAGGGGCACGGCGCCGGAGATCATGGGATGCAGGTCAGCCTATGGCAATTTTCAGTTTGGCGGTGGCGGCTTCGAGGGCTCGTTGCAGCGCAAAGAGTTGCTCAACCTTTGCATCAACAAGAACTTTTCCTACAAGCCGCTCAATTTCCACCAGCGGATCGGCGCTGACGGACAGGTTCAAGTGCTCTGGCAGGATCTCTTCGCCACTGCTGACCAGCAGCGCAAAGTGGATGACGTTTTCAAGCTCACGGGTGTTGCCCGGCCAGCTGTGCGCTTCAAGTACCAGCTGGGCGGCATCGCTGATCAGCGGCACGGCAAGGTTGAGGCGCTGGCTGTAGATGCCGAGAAAGTATTCGGCCAGCGGCAGGATGTTACCCGGTTGCTCACGTAGAGCAGGCAGCTCAAGGTGGCCTTCGTTGAGGTAATGGAACAGCCGTTCGTGAAACTTGCCCGCGGCCACGGCCTGAGCAAGGTCGATGCTGGTGGCGGCGACCAGTCGTACGTCTACCGGGCTGGGTTGTTGCGAGCCGACGCGAGTGACTTCGTGGTTTTCCAGGGCAGCCAGCAGCTTGGTCTGGATCGGTAGCGGCAAGTCGCCGATTTCGTCCAGGTACAAGGTGCCGCCATTGGCGGAGCCAAACCAGCCTGCGCGGCTGCTGGCCGAGCCACTGTGGGTACCTGCGGCGTAGCCAAACAGTTCGGCATCGGCATAGGTTGGGCTGATGGCGCAGCAATTGACCGAGACAAACAAACCGGTGCGATCACTGCCGCGATGAATATGGCGGGCCAGTAACTCCTTGCCCGTGCCGGACTCGCCACGGATCAGCACCGGCAGCGCGCGAGGCGCCAGCTGTTCCATTTCTTCGCGCAAACGGCGGGCGCGTGGATCGATGAACACCAACGCTTTGGCGCGAATACTCAGTGGGCTTTTTTCGGCATCGGGGAAGGTCAGCAACGGCTGACCGAAAGGTTCTTTAAGGCTCATGGCAAACTCCCGCCTGAACCCTTTCGACGGCTCAAACGTTAAAGAAAAAACAGGCTGTGGATAGCAAGCGCGGAGCACCCCGCGCTGGATAAATTCATGCTCGACGCCGGGCGTGGTGTTCCATTCGGCTTTGCAGGCGATACAGGTAGGCGAAGCCCTGCTCCCAGCGACGATGCCCGGACTTGACGTTGATATGCCCCGCCTGGCTGAGGATCCCGGTTTCGGCGCCCCAATCGAGGGCCATTTCCATGGCGCGCTGGGTGCTGACCGCAGCGTCGTTATCCGAGGTGACGATCTGGGTCGGGAACGGCAACAAGTCTTTCGGGATCGGCGCAAAGTTGCGCAAAGCAGGCGAGCAACCAGGGCGTTCTACATCAGCAGGCGCGACCAGCAGAGCGCCTTGCACCTGACGCAGGGATTCCAACGGAGCCAGCCGCGCCCAATGGGCAACAGTGATGCAGCCCAGGCTATGGGCGATCAGAATCACTGGCGTGCGTTCCGCAGAAATAGTGCGCTGCAGTTCGCCTACCCAGTCTTCAAGACGTGGCTTGGACCAGTCGGCCTGCTCCACCCGGGAGCTGTTGGGCAAGCTGTTCTGCCAATGGGTTTGCCAGTGTTCCTCACCAGACCCTTGCCAGCCTGGCACGATCAGATAGCGAATTGACTCGTTATGCATGGGGTTAGCCTCCTGCATGTTGCATTCATGAGGCTGAGTATAAGGACGCGGACTGGAATCACTAAGGAATAAGAAGCTATCAATCAATAGCCAAATAGAATATGCAGGCGCAAAAAAAGGGGCTGTCCCCTGCCTAAGGAACAACCCCGATAAAAAACTGCTGTGTTGACCCGCCTTTCAGTGGGCAGGGTCGAAGGTACTCAATGTTTGTTACAGAAACGCGACGCCGACCTGTAGGAGCTGCCGAAGGCTGCGAAATCGGTATGTCTGATACACCTCTGTTCGCAGCCTTCGGCAGCTCCTACAGATCCAGATCAGGCAGTTGGTAACAACGGCGCTCCTTCCGGATGAACGGTCTCAACAGGCAACGGCTGCTTCGGCAACTCCCTCGCCACGTTCCAGACCACGATGGCAGCCACGATGTCGAACACGGCCAACACGACGAACAGCGGGCTGTAACCGATTTTGGTGACCAATACACCAAACACCAGGGTAAAGGCCGCTGCACCGAGGTAACCAAACATGCCGCCCATGCCGGTGGCGGTTGCCACTTCGTTTTTGCCGAATGAATCAGAGGTGATGGAGTACAGCGCGCCGGACAGAGTCTGGTGGGCAAAACCGCCGACGCAGAGCAGCGCGATTGCGGTGTAAGGGCTGTCTACCAGGCCAATGCAGGCCGGGCCGATCATGCAGGACGCGCCGAACAGCAGTACCAGTTTGCGTGAGGTGAACAGCGACACCTTGCAGTACTTGTGGAAGAACGGGCTGAGGTAGCCGCCCAGGACACAGCCAATGTCTGCTGCCAGAAACGGCAGCCAGGCGAACATGGCGATTTCCTTGATGTTCATGTGTCGTTCTGTCATCAGGTACAGCGGAATCCACGCATTGAAAGTCTGCCAGGCAGGCTCGGACAGGATCCGCGCCGAAGCAATCGCATAGAAATTGCGGCTGGTGATGATCTTCTTCCAGCTGCCCTTTTGCGTCGGCACATCCTTCAGGTGCGCTTCCTGGCCACTGAGGATGTAATCACGCTCGGTGTCGCTCAGGCGTTTCTGGTCACGCGGGTGCTTATAAAGCAGCAACCACAGGCCACTCCAGACGATGCCCAGGCCGCCGACAATCAGGAACGCCAGCTCCCAGCCGCTTTGCAAAATCGCCCAGACCACCAGCGGCGGTGCCAGCAGCGCGCCAACCGACGAGCCGATGTTGAACCAGCCAATGGCTACCGAACGTTCTTTGGCCGGGAACCACTCAGTGGTGGCCTTGACCCCGGCTGGCAAACCCGCCGCTTCAGTCAGGCCGAGCATGCCGCGGAAGATCGCCAGACTCTGCCAGCCGGTGGCAAACGCCGCTGCAGCACAGGCTGCGGACCAGGCCACGGCGAAAATCGCAAAACCCATCTTGGTGCCAATGGCATCAATGATGTAGCCGGCAACCGGTTGCATCAGGGCATAGCAAACCTGCCAGGCAACCACGATGTGCGAATACTGCTCGGTGCTGATGCTCAGCTCGGTCATGAGCGTTGGCGCGGCCACTGAAAGCGTGTTGCGCGCGAGGTAGTTGACGATCAGACCGGCCGTGACCAGCCCCACCATCCACCAGCGAATCCCTTTTATTTTCATCTCTTCACCTTTTGTTATTGGTTGTTATCGGAACGGCGGCGAGTGGCTGCGCTTACAAGCGGTTAGCTGGCAGCCGCCCACGCTCATGCCGCACGCAGTGACAGGCGCGGATGAACGTGACGGCTGAATGTCCACAGAATTGAAAAGCGAGGGTGCTCATGGAGGTTGTTACTCTTTGTATTATTTTTATGGTTGCAAAAACCAGGATTTCGCCTAGTCGTCGTATGACTACGCGATTTATAGACACACCTTGTTACACTGTCAATGGGGCGAGAGTCAGGTAAGACCATTGGCTATGGGGTGATTCGGGGATTTTTGCGAGAGGGAGTCTTGCGCTGCGTCATACGACGACTAATGACTTATCAATCACAGATTCAGTGGGAGCGCGCTTGCCCGCGATGAACGATGACGCGGAGTGTCAGTTACACCGCCATCGCTGGCCTCGTAACCTCGGTGAGCTCCTACGGGATCCGTGTTTTATCTGAAGCGCCACGATCCTGTAGGAGCAATCGGAGGTTACGACGGTCGTGAAGCGGTGTGTCAGGTCCACCGCGATTCGCAGCCTTCGGCAGCTCCTACAAGTCTTACGTTTTGTCTGACATACCGCTGGTTCGCAGCCTTCGGCAGCTCCTATAGAGGCAGATATCCACTCACCGCAAGTCAAACGCCTCATCTTCCAGTAGCGCTAACTGATAGCTGTCTTCGCCAACGTCATGAATCAGCTTCGGCAGGTAGCGCTCGTCGATTTTCGAGCGCAGGCGGTGGATGGCGACTTCGACCGGGCGCGGGTCGTTGTCGAAAATCTGTGCGGCGATCTGTGCGCGGCTGAGGATTTCGCCTTGCCGACTGGCGAGCCATTGCAGCAGAGCGAATTCTTTTTCACCCATGGAGATACGCTGCCCGCCTCGGCTGACACGCTGCAGAGCCATGTCGATTTCCAGGTCGGCGATGCTGATGCTGGCGGCATCGCCTGTCGGACCACGGCGCAGCAATTTGCGTACCCGGCCCAGCAATTCATCAAAGCTGAAGGGCTTGAGCAGATAGTCATCCACGCCCAGTTCCAGACCCCGCAGCCGGTCTTCGATGGCGTCCGGCGCGGTCAGGAACAATACCGGCGTAGCGCCACCCTGGCGGATCAGTTGCAATAATTGCCAGCAATTAAGGCCAGGCAGCATCACGTCAAGAATGATGAGGTCGTAGCTTTGCTCTTCGACAAAATGGCGACCATCGAGGCCATTAAGCGCCACATCCAGCGCAAAACCCGACTCGGCAAAGCCTTCGGCCAGCTCTCGGGCCGTCCTGGCATCGTATTCCACTAACAACAGCCGCATGACTCACCTCGATTATTCAGGCCCTCAGCATAACGACTTGGCGCGCTTGACGCTGGCTGCCTTGTGCAATTTGAAGACATCGAAGACTTCCAGCTGGTCGTCCCCCAGCCGCACGATCTTGCGCTGATGCAGATCCTCTAACACCTCAAGCAGCTGCGCACGCGCCAGACCCGTTGTACGAACCGATTGGATTTCATCCAGCGAAATCAAACGCCGGGCGTGACTCAGGTGCCCGTAACCCTCGGCCAGCATCAGAAGCCGCCAGGCAACCCGGGCCTTGGCCGGCAGCAATGCGATGCGATCCGGGTGCAGCAAGTCGATCCCCAGCTTGCCGCTGAGCAAGCTGGCGAATGGACGCCAGTGAGCCGGGTTTCTCTCCAGTATTTCCAGCATCACGGCCTGAGGCACGTGGAGGAAAATACTCTGTTCCATGGAGTAAGCATCGAACCGGCGCGGCATGCCGTCGAATAACGACACTTCGCCAAACCAAAAGGGCGTGCGGACGGCTTCCAGGCGCGGCGCAAGGCGCTGATCAGAGGCAGGCCCCATGCGCACCGAGCCTTCGAGCAGCGCATAAAACCCGCAAGGTGCATCGCCCTTCTGGAACAATAATTTGCCCGGTGTCCTGCGAGTCTGGCGTGCGGCGTTGAGCAGGCTATCCTGCAAGTCAGCCGGCAGATGCGAGAACCAGTAATCGTTCATCAGCCGTGACCGCCATGCAGCTCCAGTTGTCATGTTTTGCTTCCTTTTATCGTGGATCGAATCCCTTTCAAGACGAAACCGTAGCAGAATCGTTTATCGCTCAAGGAGGAATAATAATGAAAAACCTCACCGATCATCTCAGCCAGTACGCGGGCTACCACCGTGACTCGCGCAATGTCATCACTCACTTTGTCGGCATTCCACTGATCGTCGTGGCAGTGGCCGTGCTGCTGTCACGGCCCGGCTGGACGCTGGGCGGCCTGTGGCTCTCCCCCGCTGCGCTGGTGGCGGCAGCGTCCGTGGTTTTTTACCTGCGCCTTGATCGTCCGTTTGGCCTGGTAATGGCCGTACTGCTGGGGCTGTGTCTGTGGGCAGGTGAAGTGCTGGCACAGCAGGCGACTATGGTCTGGCTGAGCGCGGGCGTTGGCTTGTTTGTATTGGGCTGGATCATCCAGTTCGTCGGCCATTATTACGAAGGTCGCAAACCGGCGTTCATCGATGATGTTTCAGGATTAATCATCGGGCCATTGTTCGTCGTGGCTGAACTGGCGTTTTTGCTGGGGATGCGCAAGCCGTTGCAGCATGCGATCGAAGAGCGGGTGGGGGTGGTTCACAAGCGGGATTTGAAGCGGGTGGTTTGAGATGGGGCTGTTTATAGGGACCTGACCTCTGATTCGGCCACGCGCAAGATCCCTTGTGGGAGCGAGCTTGCTCGCGAAGTGGCCAGTCGAGCCGAATATATTTCTGTGGGCAGGAACATTGCCTTCGCGAGCAAGCTCGCTCCCACAGGATCGGTGCATCGCACCCGTCCGGTGAGAGCCTTTATTTAAATCCCCGCAACCTTCTGCCAGACCTTCGGCTTGAAGAACAGCGTCTCGCCCCGCGCCAGACCGGTCAGGCTGTCGTGGTCTTTCACCACTTCGGCTTCGATCAGTTCGTTCTGGCCTTCGACCTTCAGGGTGATCCGCGTAGTGGCGCCCAGCGGTCGAATATCACGCACTTGCGCGGCGTGGTGGTCTTCCAGTTCGGAGCGTGACAGCGACACTTCGTGAGGCCGGAACAGCACGTGCTCCTCCCCGATGTGCAGGCGATTGGAATCACCGAGGAAGTGGTAAACGAAATCACTGGCCGGGTTTTCGTACACTTCGCCCGGCGAGCCGATCTGCTCGATCACGCCCTTGTTCATGACCACGATGCGATCAGCCACTTCCATGGCTTCTTCCTGGTCATGGGTCACGAAAACCGACGTCAGGTTGATGTCTTCGTGCAGACGCGCCAACCAGCGACGCAGCTCTTTACGCACTTTGGCATCCAGAGCGCCGAACGGCTCATCCAGCAGCAACACTTTGGGCTCTACCGCCAGAGCACGAGCCAGCGCAATACGCTGACGCTGCCCGCCAGACAGCTGCTCGGGGTAGCGATCCGCCAGCCAGTCCAGCTGCACCATGTTCAACAGCTCGTGGACTTTGACGGCAATCTGGCTTTCATTCGGGCGCTGGTTTTTGGGCTTCATACGCAGGCCGAATGCGACGTTGTCGAACACAGTCATGTGGCGGAACAGCGCGTAGTGCTGGAACACGAAACCGACGTTGCGATCACGCACGTCATGGCCGGAGACATCCTCGCCGTGGAAGACGATGCTGCCCTGATCCGGAGTTTCCAGACCGGCAATAATGCGCAGCAAGGTGGTCTTGCCACAGCCGGACGGGCCAAGCAACGCCACCAGCTCGCCACTCTGGATATCCAGATTGATGCTGCTCAGGGCCTTGAAGGCGTTGAAGTTCTTGCTGACATTACGGACTTCGATCGACATGAGTTATTCCTCCGCCGCACTTTGGCGCAGACGGTTAATGCGCGCTTCGCTCCACTGCTTGAGCAGCAGGATGAACAGCGCAAGGATCAGCAACAAGCTCGCCACGGCAAAAGCTGCCACGTGGTTGTACTCGTTATAGAGAATTTCGACATGCAGCGGCAGGGTATTGGTGACGCCGCGAATGTGCCCGGACACCACCGACACCGCCCCGAACTCACCCATGGCCCGGGCGGTACAGAGCACCACGCCATAAATCAGGCCCCATTTGATGTTCGGCACGGTCACATGCCAGAACATTTGCCACCCATTGGCGCCCAGCAGCCGCGCGGCCTCTTCCTCCTGGGTGCCCTGCTCCTGCATCAGCGGGATCAGTTCCCGGGCCACGAAAGGCACCGTGACGAAGATAGTCGCCAGGATAATCCCCGGCAGCGCGAAGACGATCTGGATGTCATGGTCCTGCAACCATGGCCCGAAAAAGCCCTGGGCGCCGAACATCAGCACGTAGACCAGACCGGCAATGACCGGCGAGACCGAGAACGGCAGGTCGATCAGGGTCACCAGGATGCTCTTGCCCCGGAACGAGTATTTACTCACGCACCACGCAGCACTGACGCCGAATACCAGATTGAGCGGCACCGAGATCAATACGGCGATGACTGTCAGCTTCAGGGCCGACAAGGCGTCAGGCTCAAGAATCGCCGTGAAGAATGCGCCAAGGCCGTTCTTCAAGCCCTGGGACACCACGATGAACAGCGGCAGCCCCAGAAACAGCAGGAATACCAGCCAGCACAGGATGATCAGGATCCGCCGCGACACCGCGCTGCCACGACGGGCGGCGTTGGCTGAGGCGGCGGCTGAAACAGATGAATGGGACATGTTCTGCGCCTCCTCAGGATGGGGTTTCGATGCGCCGCTGCAGCAAGTTGATCAGCAGCAGCAGAATGAAAGAAACCACCAGCATCATCACGCCAATAGCCGTCGCGCCGGTGTAATCGTACTGGTCAAGTTTGACCATGATCAGCAGCGGCAGAATCTCGGTTTTCATCGGCATGTTGCCGGCAATGAAAATCACCGAGCCGTACTCACCAACGCCTCGGGCGAATGCCAGGGCAAAGCCGGTCAGCCAGGCAGGCAACAACGCAGGCACCAGAATGTGTCGGAACACCTGTAACGGACGCGCGCCGAGGCAGGCAGCGGCTTCTTCGACTTCACGGGGGATATCAGCCAGCACCGGCTGCACCGTGCGCACCACGAAGGGCAGCGTCACGAAGGTCAGCGCGAGGGTAATGCCTAGCGGGGTGTAGGCGATTTTGAAGCCCAGATCCGCAGCGAATTGCCCCACCAGCCCGTTAGGCGCGTACAGCGCGGTCAGGGCGATACCGGCGACTGCGGTGGGCAACGCGAATGGCAAATCGATCATCGCTTCGATGATCTTGCGCCCGGGGAAGGTATAACGCACCAGTACCCAGGCCAGCAGAACACCGATCACGCCGTTGATGACAGCGGCATAGAACGCCGTGCTGAAGCTCAGTTTCAGAGCCGCGAGCACGCGCGGCGCGGTGATGATTGCCCAGAATTGATCCCAGGTCAGCTGCGCGGCATGAATGAACATCGCCGCCAGCGGGATTAACACAATCAGACTGAGGTACACCAAGGTGTAACCCAGCGTCAGCCCGAAGCCGGGTATGACGGGGGAGATACGTCGCGACATAAAAGTCCTTGGTTAACACACCAAACCCGCAGGCGAGTGCGGGTTCTTTGGTCAGCTAAATACGGCTGAGGGGCGCCACTATGCTTGCTTTCTACTGCCTAACTATCTGAATACAAACTTCTCTGTAGGAGCGAGCTTGCTCGCGATAGCGTCAGGTCAACCAATACATCTGTCAGCTGACAAATCCAATCGCGAGCAAGCTCGCTCCTACAGAACACAGTGGCCCCAGGTTTATGTTACAAACTACTGCGCCTGATAAATCTGATCGAACACGCCGCCGTCATTGAAGAATTTCGGTTGCGCAGTTTTCCAGCCACCGAAGTCTTTGTCGATAGTCAGCAGGTTCAGTTTCGGGAACTGCTTCTCGTACTTGGCAGCCACTTCTGCATCACGTGGACGGTAGAAGTTTTTCGCGGCGATTTCCTGGCCTTCCTTGCTGTACAGGTGCTTCAGGTAGGCCGTCGCAATTTCGGTGTTGCCCTTTTTCTCGGCGTTTTTGTCGACGACTGCAACCGGAGGCTCAGCCAGGATCGACAGCGAAGGTACGACGATGTCGAACTTGTCCGCGCCGCCATCTTCTTTCAGCGCCAGGAACGCTTCGTTTTCCCACGCCAGCAGCACATCGCCCTGACCGTTGTTGACGAACGTGATGGTTGAACCGCGAGCGCCGGTGTCCAGAATCGGCACGTGCTTGAACAGCTCTTTTACGTACTCGTTAGCCTTGGCTTCGCTGCCGCCAGTCTTCAGGCCGTAGCCATACGCCGCGAGGAAGTTCCAGCGAGCGCCGCCGGAGGTTTTCGGGTTGGGTGTGATGACCGAAACGTCCTTCTTGATCAGGTCGCCCCAGTCCTTGATGCCTTTCGGGTTGCCTTTGCGCACCAGGAACACGATGGTCGAGGTGTAAGGCGTGCTGGCATCCGGCAGGCGAGTCTGCCAGTTTTCCGGGAGGGTTTTGCCGAGCTTGGCGATTTCATCGATGTCCCCCGCCAATGCCAGGGTCACGACGTCAGCGCGCAGCCCGTCGATCACCGAACGCCCCTGCTTGCCCGAACCACCGTGGGATTGCTTGATATCGACCTTGTCGTCCGGGTGGCTTGTTTTCCAGAAATTGATGAATTCTGCGTTGTACTCCTGATACAGCTCACGAGTCGGGTCGTATGAGACGTTCAACAACTCGTAATCCTTGGCTACAGCGGAACCGGCAAACACGGCACTGGCGAGTGCGGCCAGCGCATAACGGCGAATGGACATGGGTCAAGCTCCTGGGAAATCTGGATTGTGTTGTTGGCTTTTTCTAATTTTTTGGTGTGCATAGCTGGGGAACATTTGTGGGAGCGAGCTTGCTCGCGAAGGCGATGGGACTGACTCCAATGACGCTTCGGATGTACAGACCTCTTCGCGAGCAAGCTCGCTCCCACAGATGCCTTGCGGCTAAGTGTTCAGCTCGGCTTGTTGCCTGGATTCTGCAAACGAAACTTTTCTTTGCGTTCGATCTGCACAACCTGTGCGTTGTGCACGGTGATTTCCACAGCCCCGAAACGCAGGTCGCGCAACGCACTCTGAATCTCACGCAGAATCGCCGCTTCGTCCTGACCGTCAACGCTACGCAGAGATGCGCTCATGATCGTGCTCCTTGAGATTGAGTTGCCGGCAGACCCGCTCGTGGGGATCTGCTTGTGGCTTGGAGGCAATCTTAGAGACGCGGGGATATTCTTAAAAATACTATTTAAGAATCTAGATATAACTAAAGTGCATTAACACGAAAGTGGCCCTGTAGGAGCTGCCGAAGGCTGCGAAGGCGGTGTATCAGACACAACGCTTTCGCAGCCTTCGGCAGCTCCTACAGGTACAGGTGCCAATTCAAATCACTGGCTGGCGAAAGTCCGGGGCTCGCAGCCAATCAATCTGCTCGGCAGGCATCGGCCGGGCGAACCAGTAGCCCTGGCCCAGCTGACAACCACTGTCGCGCAGGAACCAGGCCTGATCGGCATGTTCGATGCCTTCGGCCAGCACACGCATACCCATGCTCTTCGCCAGAACGATGATTGCGCGAACGATGGCGATGTCGTCCTCATCGCTGGGCAAGCCAGCAACGAAGCCTTGGTCGATCTTCAGCTTCTGCACCGGCATGCGCTTGAGGCGCAGCAACGACGAATAACCGGTGCCGAAATCATCGATCGCCAGGCTCAGGCCCAACTCCCGCAGGCGGTGCAGTTGTTCGATGGCTTGCTCGGGGTCTTGCATCACCGCGCTTTCGGTGACCTCCAGCTCCAGACGGGCCGGGTCCAGCCCCGTTTCCCGCAACACGTGCGCCACCTGAACGTCCAGCTGGCCACTGCTGAACAACCGGCTGGAAACGTTGACGGCGACAAAGGAAATATCCACCCCGGCCGTCAGCCAATCGCACATCTGCTGGCAAGAGGTGCGCAGCACCCAGGCATCAATGTCGGCAATCAGACCGATCTGCTCGGCAATCGGGATGAACTCCCCGGGCGGCACCAATCCGCGCACGGGGTGTTGCCAGCGCACCAGTGCCTCAACGCCCATGATCCGACTGTCTTGAAGGCTGTGAATCGGCTGGTAGAACACCCGTAGCTCATGCTGCTCGATAGCCCGGCGCAACTCGCTGGCCAGTTCTACACGTTGTTGCGCGTGGGCGGTCAGTTCTTCGGTGTACAAGGCATACGCCTCGCGACCGTCACTCTTGGCTTTGAACAGCGCCGAGTCGGCATTACGCAACAGTTGCTGCGCACTCGACGCATCGCTGGGAAACAGGCTGATGCCGACGCTGGCACTGATAAACAACTGCTGGTTTTCCAGCACAAACGGGGTTTTGAAACCATCGAGAATGCGCTGCGCATAACCTGCGGCCTGAACCACTTGCTGACAGTTTTCCACCAACAGGCCGAATTCGTCGCCACCCAGCCTGGCGACGGTGATTTCGGTGTCGAACAACGACTGGATGCGCTGCGCTACGGCTTTGAGCACTTCATCGCCGACGTTATGTCCGAGGCTGTCATTGATGTTCTTGAAATGATCCAGGTCGATCAGCAGCAGCGCACAGCCGTGTTTGCTTGAGCGGGCGTAGCTCAGCGCCTGAGCGGTGCGGTCGGTGAAAAGAAGGCGGTTGGGCAAACCCGTCAACGGGTCGTAGTGGGCAAGCTGCTGCAACTCGTGTTCCGAGCGCTTGATGGCGGTAATGTCGGAAAACACCGCGACGAAGTGCTTGATCGCCCCGCCGTTGTCTTTGACGCTGCGAATGCTTTGCCACTGCGGATAGATTTCGCCGCTTTTGCGCCGATTCCATATCTCCCCGCTCCATTGCCCTGCACTGAGGATGGAGCGATACATCTGTCGATAGAACTCAGGCCCGTGACGACCGGACTTGAACTTGTTGGGGTTCAGGCCCAGGACTTCATCGAGCTGGTAGCCGGTGATTTCCATGAACGCCCGATTGACGTGCACGATCTGCCCCTGCGCATCGGTGACCACCACCCCTTCAAGGGTGCTGTCGAACACTGCCGCGGCCAGACGCAGACGCTCGTGATCTTCGCGCTGCTGACGCAAGCTGAGGTCCACGCGCATGAATCGCAGCAATCGAGTACGGGAAATGAAGATCAAAACCGCGCTGATCAGGATCCAGACATAACCACTCATCTGTTTGGCAAACCCCAATTGACTCGGATCTGCGATCAAATCAGGGAGCAGGAGGTCGCAGACGACCAGCCACAGAATGGACACCGCCCCGTAAAACAGGGTGATTCGTACGGCATCACGGGAGGACTCTGACATAGGAACGCTAAAAACCTTACGAAAGGGCTGGATTATAGAATAAGAAACATCTGGCGACTCTTATCTGAAAGGGCGACTGGTTTTATCTGGTGGCTAAGTGATAATGCGCACTGCTGTTTTTTTCTTCACAAGCGACATTTCGAGGGCCATACAGCCTATGTGGTACAACGGTTTGCTCGACCTTTCCGTCTGGCAGTTAGTGGCAGTCACTCTGGCGATGACCCATGTGACCATCGTCGCCGTCACTATTTATCTACACCGCTACTCCGCCCACCGCTCCCTGGAGCTGAACGCGGGCCTCAAGCACTTTTTCCGTTTCTGGCTGTGGCTGACCACGGCGCAGAACACCCGCGAGTGGACAGCCATCCACCGCAAACACCACGCAAAATGCGAAACCATTGATGACCCGCACAGCCCGGTGGTCAAGGGCCTGTCCACCGTGTTGCGCAAAGGTGCAGAACTATACCGCGCCGAGGCGGAAAACCCGGACACCTTGCGCATCTATGGCAAGAATTGCCCGGAAGACTGGATCGAGCGCAAGGTCTATACACGGTTCCCGTTACTGGGGATTGCGATCATGGCCGTCGTAGATGTGGCGTTGTTCGGCGCGCTGGGCATCACTGTCTGGGCCATTCAGATGATGTGGATCCCGTTCTGGGCCGCCGGCGTGGTCAACGGCTTGGGTCATGCCGTGGGTTATCGCAACTTCGAATGCCGTGACGCCGCGACCAATCTGGTGCCTTGGGGCATCATCATCGGCGGCGAAGAGCTGCACAACAATCACCATACGTACCCGAACTCGGCCAAGCTGTCGGTCAAGAAGTGGGAATTCGACATGGGCTGGGCGTGGATCAAAGTGTTCAGCGCCCTGCGTCTGGCGAAGGTGCAGCGGGTTGCCCCCATTGCCCACCGCGTCGAGGGCAAAGGCCATATCGACATGGACACCGCCATGGCGATCCTCAACAACCGTTTCCAGATCATGGCTCAGTACCGCAAGCTGGTGATCGGCCCGCTGGTGGCTCAGGAACTGGTCAAGGCCGATGCATCGGTGCGTCATCAGTTCCACCGCGCCAAGCGTTTGCTGTCCCGTGAGACCAGCCTGCTGGATGACAAACATCACCTGCGCATTCAGACCATGCTCGAACACAGCCATGCCCTGAAGGTGATCTACGAGAAACGCCTGGCCCTGCAGCAGATCTGGGTCAAGACCAGCAGTAATGGCCATGACATGCTCGCCGCCATGAAAGACTGGATCCACGAAGCCGAAGCCAGCGGCATTCAGTCCCTGCGCGACTTCGCCGACCAGCTGAAAACCTACTCGCTGCGTCCTGCCAAGGCATAATGCCACTGATCAGCGCGCCCCTACTTCGGGGCGCCTGATTTGAACTTCGTCCCATAAATCCAATCTGAACAACAGCCCATAACCCAGTGGGAATGTTGTGGCTGTGCGCCGCACTTCTTCTTGAGATGCAGTGCCATGGACAAGCAGAACCCCCCGTTATCGAATCCCTCCCCAGAAATGCAAGCCGCCGAAACGATGCTGGCGCTCATGCACGCCCAGGCTGAAGTCGCGCGCCTGAGCGAGCGCGAGCAGCTGTTCAGCTCGTTGCTGGTGAGCGTCAACGCCGTGCTGTGGGCATTTGACTGGGCCACCCAGCGCATGATCTACGTCAGCCCGGCCTACGAGCGCATCTTCGGCCGTTCGGCGGGTTTGCTGCTGGCGGACTTTGGCGAGTGGCGTGACAGTATTTATCCCGATGACCTGAACTACGCCGAGCGCAGCTTGAACGAGGTCATCGAGAAAGGCGCCATCGAGGATCGCGAGTACCGGATCATTCGCGCTGACGGCGAAGTACGCTGGCTTAGCGATAAATGCTTTGTCAGCCATCAGACCGACGCCGGGCATCGTTTGATCGTGGTGGGGATTGCCGAAGACATTACCGAGAAGAAGCAACTCGAAAGCGAACTGCAACGCCTGGCGACCACCGACGTGCTCACCCAGAGCAGCAATCGCCGGCATTTTTTCGAGTGTGCCCAGCGCGAGTTCGAGCTGGCACGCCTGCATGGCACGCCTATGGCCTTTCTGCTGCTGGACATCGATGACTTCAAGCTGGTCAACGATACCTATGGGCATCAGGAAGGTGACGTGGTCTTGCAGCGCATTGCCGAATGCGGCAGGTCGACGTTAAGACGCGGCGATCTGTTCGGACGTATAGGTGGCGAAGAGTTCGCGGCCATTTTCGTTGGCTGCGCGCCTGAGATGGCCAAACAAATTGCCGAACGTTTGCAGCGGGAAATCCAGCGTTTGACCTTCCAGCGCGGCGACAAGACATTTGGCATCACTGCCAGCCAGGGCCTGACCACGCTGGGTGAAACCGACCCCAGCCTGGAAACCCTCTACGGCCGCGCCGACGCCGCCATGTACCAGGCCAAACGTCAGGGCAAGAACCAGATCGTGTTGGTTTAAGCCCGGAATGCTTGCCCTGTAGGAGCGACCGGGGTGGCGCTCCTACAAATCACCAAACCCGTTGGAGCGAGGCTTGCCCGCGAATCAGACGCCGAGGTGTATCAGGCAGACCACGATCTTTTGTGGGTGCTTGCCCGCGATAAGACCACCTCGGTCTGTCAGGTCAAGACTGCATCGTTCGTCGCGACCAAGGGCGGGCCTACAGGTTTGGCGTTTCCGCTGGATCACTTTCCTCAGCAGCAGCTACATCCGGCTCCGGCGCGCCATCCAGCAAATCCATCTCGTCGTTCTCTTCAACCACCGGCAGCGCTTCAACCACCAGCGGCGCCAGCAGGCTCGGATCGGTCACGCCGGTCAGTTTCTTGCGCAAACGCTGCAAGTCAGACACGGTCATTTTCAACAGGCGTGCGGGTTTGGTTTTGACCAGCGAAGTGACGCTGTCCTGATCACCCAAACGCGCCATGTGGCCCGCCAGGTTCATGACCAACACTTCCCGGGTGTTAACGCCGGTGTTGTATTGATAGACCGCCGCGATCAGCTCCCGCAACTCAAGCGGTAGGCGCCAGCGAGTGCGCAGGGCCGAGCCGAACGCTGCGGAGTATTTCTCCAGAGACTTTGTTATCTGCTCATCACTCAGCGTGCCGCCTGCCTGTAACCATTCCTGCAAACAGCCCACTACGGCCAGATCACCCAGCGATTGCAGCAACCCCGCACAGAAACAGCGATCAACGTCCACTTCAAGCATGCCCGCCAGGATACGGCCGTATTCGGCAGTCCTTTGTGACAAGCTCCAGAACTCGTTAGCGTGGGCCAGCAACGCGGCATTGCTCAGCACCGACATGCGCTTTTTCGCCAGCCCTGAAATGATCTGAGTACTCTGCACCGCACCCAACACTGCTAATGCCGAGCGCAACGTTTGCACTGGGTTGCCCAAATGCTGCGCGGCAATATTAGCCGAAGCGATCAACAACGCAGTGATGTGGGGATCGTTGCGCAATTCCTGCTCAAGCAAGGTTGCGTCAACGCCACTGGGCCCTTTGCTGAGTTTGATGGCCGTCGCCACATCAACAAACAACGGCGCACCGTCGGCGGACTCCCGACGTTTGTCGAGGAACTTGCCCAGGGTCTCGCCTGGTGCCAGCCCTGGAGCGGCGCCAGGGATAGGGCATGCCAGCAGCAGGGTTTGCACGCGAGAACGCAGTTTTTCGATATCCAGCGGCTTGGTCAGATAAGCAGTCGGGGCCAGCGGCAGCACTTCGCGCACGCTGGCGCTATCACTGCGATTGCTGATCAGGATGAAGGGCGTGGCAGGTTGACGCTTCAATCCGCGAACAGCGCGCAGCAGGCTCAAACCGTCGAGCAACGGAAGCTCTCTGGCCGCTACGATCAGATCAGGGTTGTACTTTTTCAGCCACGCGACGGCCTGTTTGCCGTCGCTGCAGATCTCAAGCTCAATATCCCCGCGCACACCCAGGACCAACTCACTGAGCGTTTCACGAACCCATGGGTCGGATTCGGCAATCAATACCCGAGGTACCGGTACATCTACAGCCGTCATCAGGACTCTCTCATCGAACAACACATAGCGATTTGATCTGGAAATCTATGAGTAGGAGCTGCCGAAGGCTGCGAATGGCCTTCGGATCCATTCGCAGCCTTCGGCAGCTCCTACATAATCTTTCCGACAACAACGCACCCACCTTAGCCAATGCATTAGTTCGGATATAGCTCAAAAGCCCGGATACACCTCTAAAAATGCAAAAAAACCCGCCGAAGCGGGTCTTTTTTGTCCGTTTGGTCATAATTTAATCAATTACGACCCCGGCGATTTTCAAGCCAGTTCGGCGAAACACTCTTCGAGAATGGCCAGGCCTTTGTCCAGTTGTTCGTCCGGCGCAGTCAACGGAACCAGCACACGCAACACGTTGCCGTAAGTGCCGCACGAAAGCAGGATCAGACCCTTGTCACGTGCCTTGGCAACCACCTGCGCCACGGCAGCAGCATTAGGCTTATGCGTATCGCCATTTTCGAACAGCTCCAGGGCGATCATCGCACCCAGCGCGCGGACTTCGCCGATCACTGGATACTTGGCCTGAATCGCCTTGAGGCCAGTCACCAGACGCTCGCCCACTGCCTTGCAGCGATCCAGCAGATGCTCTTCTTCGAACACCTGCAACACCGCCAGCGCAGCCGCGCATGCCACAGGGCTACCGGCGTAGGTGCCGCCCAGGCCGCCTGGAGCGATGGCGTCCATGTATTCCGCCTTGCCGCATACACCGGCCAACGGGAAACCGCCCGCAATGGATTTGGCGAAAGTAGTCAGGTCGGCAGACACGCCCATCTGTTCCATGGCGAAGAAGGTGCCGGTCCGACCCGCGCCGGTCTGCACTTCGTCAGCGATCAGCAGGATGCCGTGCTTGTCACACAGTTCGCGCAGGCGAGCCATGAAGGCTTTCGGCGCCACGTAGAAACCACCTTCGCCCTGAACCGGCTCGATGATGATGGCGGCGATGTCTTTAGGCTCGGCGTCGTTCTTGAAGATGCGCTCGATGCTGGCGATGGAATCGTCAACGCTGATGCCGTGCAGCTCGCACGGGTACAGCGCACGGAAGATACCGCCCGGCATCAGGCCCATGCCGGCCGAGTAAGGCACGACTTTGCCGGTCAGGCCCAGGGTCATCATGGTGCGACCGTGGTAAGCGCCGGTGAAGGCGATCACGCCAGCGCGGCCAGTGGCGGCACGGGCGATTTTCACGGCGTTTTCTACCGCTTCGGAACCGGTGGTGACCAGCAGGGTTTTCTTGGCGAAATCACCCGGAACCTTGGCGTTGATTTTTTCGCACAGCTCGACATATGGCTCGTAAGCCAACACCTGGAAGCAAGTGTGAGTCAGCTTGGTCAGCTGCTCTTGCACGGCAGCGATGATTTTCGGGTGCAGGTGACCGGTGTTCAGTACCGCGATCCCGCCAGCGAAGTCGATGAACTCACGACCTTCAACGTCGGTAACGGTAGAGTTCTTGGCCGAAGCGGCGAAGATCGGGTGGATCTGGCCAACACCGCGTGGAACAGCGGCTTCGCGGCGTTGCATCAATTCTGCGTTTGTCTGACTCATGACTTCCTCATTCGCCGCTCATCGGTCGGCGTGGTTCAAGGATCAAGTGGCTGGGGTCAACGGCGGCAGCATACGATGATCGACTGTCGCGGCCTCCCGGCCACCAAAATGGTTTTGGTGCTACTAACACCTGCGGAACGTCGCTCTCGCGCCCCGCAGGTAGCAATATCCCTGCCTCAGACGCTCAAGCAGAGGTATTTGATTTCCAGATAATCTTCGATGCCGTACTTGGAGCCTTCACGACCCAGGCCCGACGCCTTGATGCCGCCGAACGGCGCAACTTCGTTGGAGATCAGGCCGGTGTTGATACCCACCATGCCGTACTCCAGAGCCTCAGCAACGCGGAACACGCGGCTCATGTTCTGAGCGTAGAAGTACGACGCCAGACCGAACTCGGTGTCGTTGGCCATGGCTATCACTTCGGCTTCGTCTTTGAAGCGGAACAGCGGCGCCAGCGGGCCAAAGGTCTCTTCCTTGGCGACGGCTGCATCTTTGGAGACGTTGACCAGAATCGTCGGCTCGAAGAAGTTGCCTTCCATGCTGTTGCCACCGAACAGCACTTTCGCGCCTTTACTTACGGCGTCAGCGATGTGCTCTTTAACCTTGCTCACAGCCTTGTCGTCGATCAGCGGACCAGTGGTGGTGCCCTCCTCCAGACCGTTACCGATCTTGAGTTTGCCTACGGCGACCTTCAGCTTCTCGGCGAACGCATCGTAGACCGCGTCCTGCACGTAGATCCGGTTGGCGCAGACGCAAGTCTGGCCGTTGTTGCGGTACTTGGAAATGATCGCGCCTTCGACGGCCTTATCCAGGTCCGCGTCGTCGAACACGATAAACGGCGCGTTGCCGCCCAATTCCAGAGACACCTTCTTGATGTCTTTCGAGCATTCAGCCATCAGCTGGCGACCAATCTCGGTCGAGCCCGTGAAGGACAGCTTGCGCACGATCGGGTTGCCAGTCAGCTCGCTGCCGATATCGCCAGCGCTGCCGGTGACCACGCTGAACACGCCAGCCGGGATGCCCGCGCGTTCGGCCAGCTCAGCCAGCGCCAGTGCAGAGTACGGCGTCTGCGAAGCAGGCTTGAGGACCATGGTGCAGCCAGCGGCCAGAGCCGGGCCGGCTTTACGAGTGATCATCGCCGCTGGGAAGTTCCACGGAGTGATGGCAGCGGTCACACCAATCGGCTGCTTGAGCACGATCAGACGCTTGTCCGGTTGGTGGCCCGGAATCACGTCGCCATAGACGCGCTTGGCTTCTTCAGCGAACCACTCAATAAAGGAAGCGGCGTAAGTGATCTCGCCCTTGGCTTCAGCCAGCGGCTTGCCCTGCTCCAGAGTCATGAGACGCGCCAGGTCGTCCTGGTTCTCGATCATCAGCTCAAACCAGCGACGCAGCTTGTTACCACGCTCTTTGGCGGTCAGCGCACGCCAGGCCGGCAGCGCCTTGTCAGCGGCCTCAATGGCACGACGGGTTTCGGCCGCGCCCATTTTTGGCACAGTGCCGAGGATCTCGTTGGTTGCCGGGTTGTTGACCTTGATGGTCTGCCCGCTGTCTGCATCCAGCCACGCGCCATTGATATAGGCTTGTTGGCGAAACAAACTGGAATCTTTAAGCTGCATGTCGGCCTCCGCTTTGATATACCGAAAACGCACCGCACGAAGGCGGAGCAAAATTTTTGATGGCGTCCATGAGGACACTCATCATTCATTCGCCGCCGGCCCCCGCAGTGCAAGGCTGCCAAAGTGTAGAAGAACCGGGCAAGAGCGTTTGAAATCTCAAACGAATCCTAGGGACTGCTGGGGTAAAGGACAATAGCCTGTTCGAAAAAAAGAACGGTTTCGATCCGATCTCCAAAACTTTCGGATCAGCGTCAGCTAAACACCTGGAAACGTGTGAAATCAACAACAGCACTCACCACCATGGACGCCCGCCAACCAGATGAGTATCATGGCGCCCGCATTGCACCAGTAGCTCAGCTGGATAGAGTACTGCCCTCCGAAGGCAGGGGTCATGGGTTCGAATCCCGTCTGGTGCACCACCTACCTGTTTTGAGCTGTCTCAGACTGTCTCGAAACACCCCAAGAAGCCCGCCCTGTGCGGGCTTTCTTGTCTCTGGCTGTCTTGTCTTGTTTCGCTTTATCTTTCGGCTCCGTGTATCCCACTGTGTATCCTCGCCCTGAACTAGAACCGGGGGATACAGGCTACATGCGTAGAACGGAGATCAAGCGCCGCCCGCTGAGTGATACAGCGCTGGCAGCACTGGAAGCAGAAGCCAAGGAATACAGAGAGCTGGACGGCAATGGCCTGTATTTTCGGGTGAAGCCAAACGGGCAAAAGTCCTGGCAGCTCCGATACAAAAACGCCGAAGGCAAATGGAGCTGGCTGGGTCTAGGCCCATATCCCGACGTAACCGCAGCAGAGGCCCGCAAAAAAGCGACGACACTTCGCACCCAAGCTAGCTCCGAACTGACGCCTATCCTCACCAGACGCGCTCGCAAAGCCGCCGAGGACGCAATAACCCAAAGCACGTTCGAAGCGCTGGCAAGGGAATGGTTTGAGGTACGCCGCCCTAGCTGGGAAGCAGGAACAGCAAAGCGAAACATCGGCGCTATTGAGCTACACGTATTTCCAGTATTTGGCTCCCGCCCGTTCGCAGACATTCTGCCCAACGAATGGATGGCGCTCTTTCGCACCATGGAACGCAAAGGCATCCTCGAACAGCTCAAGCGGGTTCGCCGCTCGTGCACGGAAATTTATGATTTAGCCAGGGTAACGGGCAGGGCAGTCCACAACCCGCTGGAGGGCGTCAGCCGCTTCCTCCAGACGAGAACTGCTGAAAGCTACGCCCATGTCTCGTTGACCGAGTTACCCGCCCTCCTGCGCGCCATTCGCGGATATCAGCACGCTACTGACGTTCGCCTGGGCTTACGTTTGCTGGCAATCACTGGCGTAAGGCCAACGGAATTGCGAGAAGCGCCTTGGACGGAATTCGATTTTGAGAAAGCCTTGTGGACCATTCCGGCTTCCAGGATGAAAAAGCGCCGGGAACACCTCGTACCACTCTCACGCCAGGCAATCGACCTCCTGACAGAATTGCGAATGTTAACCGGCAGCTACCCCCTACTCTTCCCCGGCCGACAAGACCGCAAGAAGCCACGCAGCAATATGGTATTCAACATGGCGTTACGCAGGCTGGGATACGACGGCAAGCAGACCGGCCACGGCTTCCGCCACATCGCCAGCACCATCCTCAATGAAAACGGGTTCGACGAAAACCACATCGAGGCGCAGCTATCCCACGTCAAAGATGGCGTCGCGGGCGTCTACAACAAGGCCGTGTACCTGGAGCCACGCCGCAAAATGATGCAATGGTATGCCGACTATTTGGACAAACTCGAAAAAGGTAACGTCTTGGATTTTGGAGCCGCTAGACGGAACTAGATTATGGGCGCACACCACTTCAACGAATGGCTGACAGTCGAGGAAACCGCCGACTTGCTGTCCGAGCTGGCTGATAGGAACTACAGCAGTGAGGACATCATGCGAGCCATCGAAAATGACTACTTATTGGCCCACCTTTACCCGGCAGATGACGGATATATGGGGATCTTCAACGTGGAGGCTGGCGAAGACGACCGGACGTTTTCGCCTGAATGCAAATCAGCCTTCAACGTTCAAGGCGCAAAGCTCGTCAGCCCCTTTTACGGCCCCTTCCCTGTCTGCTTCTATCCAGCCTACAGCATGGGCCTTACATCCAAAGTTGACGGGATACTGGGGCTAACCGCGCTTACCCGCACAGGAACCCCGGCTCACTGTTACTTGCTTGGGGATGATGATCGCCCGGTATCTCTGGCCGATAAACCGCCCGTGATTCTGATCCACGAACAATCGATCAAAGCGTTTTACGCCCAACTGCCTTTTCCTCCAAAGAAGGAGACGCCCTACATCGAAATTTGTAGGGTTAATGTCACGCCCTTTGGGGGAAAACAAACCGTCGCTAACTCGGCAATAGTGGGTCCCGGCGTGATGGACCACGGCTGGCAGCTTTCAGACCGCCGACCCAAACAGGAGCGCAGCGATAGCCCATCGCAAAGCAGGTTCATTGCGATTGCAGCTCACCTCATTAGTGAGCAGGGCGATGAGCTGGACAGGCTGCGAGCTTTCCCAGGCAAAGCGCTAAAGCTCAGCCTGAAGGGCAGACCCAATAAACTCGCTATCGCCAAGGCTATGGAAAGGACGGCTCAACGCCTCAATCATGAGGGCTGGGGTTCGGGCCACCGAGGGTTTGAAGAAGTGCTGACCAAGGCGCTCAAGCAGCACGGATAATCCCAAACAGAAATCCCATTTCCCACTTTCAACGGTTTACCCCACCACCCAAGGCAATCTTCTCCGTGTTGATGTTCAACGCACCACGGAGAAGGACATGCACTTACCGCAATCAACAGCGCACAGCGCTGATCTATGGACCCCGGAGCAAACCTCGCAAGAACTTAGCGTTTCGCTGCGCACGCTTGCGGCTTGGCGCAGCACCGGTCGCCATAACCTCCCCTTTGTGAAAGTTGGTCGCCTCGTTCGCTATCGTCAGCCTGACGTCTCGGATTGGCTTCAGAGTCGCCTGCATACCTCCAGCGCAGAGCAGAGGGCCTCGTGATGTCGGCTTATTCCATCCGCACCGCTGTAAACGATGCACCTACAAGTTCGCCGCATTGGAGTCTTGAGCAGGCCGAGGAATGCTGTCGCCATCCAATGACACAGGCGATTGTAAATATGGAAACACCACCCGGACCGCCCAAGCCACTAGCCAAACGCCGCTGCCCTGACTGTGGTGAGCATCTGGTCAAGCGAACGTCGGTAAGCCTGCATCTGCTGATGTCGGAAACGTTTTTGATCTGCAGAAACATATTTTGCGGGGCGACCTTCCGAGGCGTTGACGAAATAACCCACAGGATCAGCCCGCCAAGCGTTCCAAACCCCACAGTTAATTTGCCCTACACACCCACCAGCTTGCGCAAAGCCAAGTTGAAGCAAACCAGTCCTCTCAACACGGAAGTTAGCCCATGAGCGCTGCACGGCATTTCAATGGAAGCGAGTTCGACTCAAGCGCGCGGATCGTTCGTATGTCAGAACTGCTGAGCCTGACCGGGCTTGGCAGGGCCACGGTTTACCAACGCCTGAAATCAGACCCCACTTTTCCAAAGCCTGTGAAGCTGAGCGACAGCGACGCACGAGGCGCACCGGTCGGATTCGTCCTGGGTGAAGTTCAAGGCTGGATCAAGGGACGCATGGCAGCACGGCAGGACGATCAGTCATGAACGACGAGACGCCCACCGGACGGCTGCAACTGGGCAACAGGCTGTTGCGCCGCAAGGAAGTTGAGCTGAAGACCGGCAAGAGCAGAGCCAGCATCTACGCAGACATTCGGACCGGGGTTTTCCCAGCCCCCGTATCTATTGGAATCAGCAGTGTGGCTTGGCTGGAAGCTGAGGTTGATCAATGGATCGTCGAGCGGCTGGCTGAACGCAGCAAATCAAAGGAACCGCGCCAAGAGCGCGCATCGTGATACCAGGAGAGTTACACATGAACACTTTCACTCTGACGATCGGCAAGCAGTCGATCAGCTTCTCTGTCGATGAACTCGCCTCTATGCAGGCAGTACTTTTTGATGCGGCGCGCAAGCCCGGACAGGAAGCGTTTCGGGCCATAGGCGCCCAGCGCATTACAGCCACCCTGAGCGATGAGACGCTTCCCGGGAACCGGCAAAACCACAGCGGCAACCATCGTTACAACGAGCAAGCAGACGATGGTCCCATCCTGACTCAGTTCTAAATTTCTTACCCTCATTGCCTGCTCTGCCTGATCTTGAATCAGGCGGAAAGGAGTTTTGCATGCCTCAGAAAAGACACAGCACCGCCAAGCACGCCGAGGCTCGCGGGGTTATATGGCAAATCAGTTACCGGATTGAGCTTGGCACATCAGGTATTCGTCCTACTGACATTGAAGAATTCGCCTGCTTGCCTCATCAGGCCGACTGGGAATATAGTTTGCGGGTCGTTGCGAACTCAGCGACCGGGCTTGGCCGCTCGAACCAATACTCTAGGCGCATAAGCGCCCACCATCCGAAAGCAGGCGCTTTTTTTGTGCCCGCAACTTCGTGTTATGGCAGCTGTGCGCGGGACACCTTCGGGTGTGCCGGGTGCCTAGAGTCCCGGTCGGCCAACCTGCGTACAGTTGCCACCCTCATTTGCTTGGCCGCAAACGGTGGCAGCTCCCCAACTCTTGGAGCTCCATATGATTTACTCGCACGCCCTCAATCCGTCCCCCCGTTGCACCCGCGCAGCAGCACACAAGGCCATGGCCATCGCTGCACTCCGCGCAAATTCCAGCCTCGCGACACGTCTGTCCCGTTACAACCATCACATGCAATGCGCTCGCCTCGTCGTCACCTCCACTCGCGTCATGCAGGAGGCGAACTGATGAGCACGTTCATTCCTCTCACAAACACCCCTTCCGAAACCGCCGTTCTGCTGATCGATTCAGCGGCGTCCTACCTAGATCTCGAAGCCTGTGCGGATCAACGCCTGAGCGCTGCGAAAGGCTTGCTCTACAGCCTCGCGCACATGAGCTTCACCGACGTAGAACCCAAGGACCTACACAACTTGGCTGACGCCGCCTATCTGTTGCTTGAAGATGCCAGCGAGCTTTTTCAGGCAGCACGTAAAGCAGCCACCCAAAACGGGGCTGCACATGAATAAAGCCGCCCTACGTAAAACATCAGCAATCGAGAAAATCCAGCTGGCAGCGATCAACGCTCTTTATGCCGCCCCTGCGTTGCTGAAAGAGTGGTTACCCGAAGGCCGAATTAACGGCAGTGAGTGGGTGGCCCGCAACCTTGCTCGCGGCGACCGTCAGCCGGGGTCATTCGGGGTCTCCCTGACCTCTGGCCAATGGAATGATTTTGCCGACGATCAGGCCCACGGCAGCGATCTGGTGTCGCTGCTAGCCTATCTGCGAAGCTTTCGGCAAATCGATGCCGCCATGGAGATTGATCAACGCCTTAATTTGGGGTTGTTCAACAGCCTTGGCTCAACCGAAACCCGCGCAAGGCGTCAGCTGCGAATGGATGCTGCGCATAAAGCAGCAGCGGAGCATCGAAGGCGAAGTGAAGAGCGCCTGAAACAGGAACGACTAGCCGCCGTAAGACAAGCCAACCACCTATGGAAAATGGCAAAACGTGCGGACCGGCTTCATCCATACCTGATCGATAAACAGGTCAGCCCGCTCAAGCTTCGCCAGTTGAGCCGCGGTCGCCTGCTCGTGCCACTGTGTATCGAAGGCAGATTGATCAACCTGCAAATCATCGATTGCCAGGGCGAGAAGCGCTTCCTGAAAAGCGGTCAGGTGACTGGTTGCTACTCGCCAATCGGGACAATCCGCGAAGGCTGTTGCTTGTATGTATGTGAAGGTTGGGCCACTGGCGCAACCCTTCACATGCACACTGGCAACCCCGTCGTTTGCGCAATGAATGCGGGCAACCTGAAAGCAGTGGCCACCGCCATGCGTGCCCGCTACGGAAGTTCGCTTGAGCTGGTGATAGCAGGCGACGACGACCGCCAAACCAAAAATAATCCGGGCCGCTGGGCGGCTAATCGCGCGGCCATCGCGACAGAGGCCTTAGTCGTCTTTCCTGAGTGGCCGGCCAACTCTCCAGACTCCCTCTCGGACTTCAACGATCTGCACCTATGGCGCAGCCAGAGCGGGAGCGTTCGCCGTGAACGCACTTGAAGACGAGGGTATTAACCTGGAGCTGGTCGGCAAGCCGATAACGCCTGAATCAGACGACCTGAAACGCCCTTGTTTCGCGGTCTACGAACAAGACGTGACGGGCAAAGACAGCCACTACAAGGCGGGCACCTGGTACCACGGCGTCAAGCGCACCGGCCCGGACGAAATAGAGATCCACGTGGATTGCTGGATCTGCTCGCCCCTGAATGTCGAAGCCGAAACCGTGAATTCAGAAGATGGCAGCATCGGGCGACTGTTGAGCTTTCGCTATCGTGGTCGGCGCGTTGAGTGGGTCATGCCTATGGAAGCGCTGGCCGGGAAAGGTGAAGACGTCATGAAAGCGCTCATGCGCCAAGGCCTGACGATTGAGTATCACCAGCGGCGACATATCGCACCGTATCTGGCGAGCCATCACTTCCCGGCACGGGTCATTGCGACAACGACCAAACCGGGCTGGCATGAGTCAGGCGCATTTGTGCTGCCGTCACGGGTGATTGGGGGCGACAACGTGCGCTTTCAGGACTCGGGACGCTCAATCAGCATCTTTGCTTGCAAGGGAACGTCTACCGCTTGGCAAGCAGACGTAGCAAGCCGGTGCATCGGTAACCCGGTCTTGATCCTGTCGGTGTGTTGCGCACTGGCAGGGCCATTGCTCGCCAAAGTGGGAGTGAATGGCGGCGGCATTCATCTGGTTGGCGACTCATCGAGCGGCAAGTCACTGGCGCAGTTGTTAGCCGCGTCTGTATGGGGGAATCCCGGCACTTTCGCAGCATCTTGGGATGTCTCGAAAGGCGGGATCGAAATCGAAGCGGCGTCACGCAATGACACCGTTTTGATCCTGGACGAAATCAAACGGGCTGACCCTAAGCGAGTCCAGGAAATGGCCTACGCCATTGCCAATGGCATGGGCAAAAGCACCATGACTCGCGAACGGGAAGGACGCGCCAAGCTGACATGGCGTGTTCTGGCGTTATCCAGTGGTGAGCGCTCGCTATCAGAACACGCCGCCATAGCAGGCAACGGCGCGCACGCCGGTGCTGGGCTGCGCATGGTGGACGTGAACGCCGGGACACGAACGCATCGGGCTTTCGACGATGTCCAGGGCATCACCGGGCAGGAATTCCACCGCGTTCTAACTGATGCAGTGTCACGTCATTACGGCCACCTTGGCCCGGCTTTCGTGGAATGCCTGATTAGCCAACCAGAAGAGAATTCGCTACACGCCACCTTCGGGCGGCTGCGCCAAACCTTCAGTACCCAAAGCTCACAGGCGAGCCGCGTAGCTGACCGATTCGCCGTGATGGCCACGGCTGGAGAACTGGCGATTGAGTACAAACTGATCAACTGGCCGGAAGGTACAGCCGCCAGCGCGTGCAGGCTGCTCTTTACCGAATGGCTGGCCAGGATGGGCGATGGCAACGCCGAGGACCGGCAGATATTGCGCAGCGTTGCCGACTTCATCGCACTGCACGGCGACAGCCGCTTTTCCGACATCAAGGCCCAGTACGCCAACCAGACCGTCAGGGATCGTGCCGGTTTCTATGAGCTGGAATTTGACCGGCGCTTGTACCTGTTCAACACCCCGGCTCTTGTAGAAGCGGCGTCCGGCTACGGCAAGGAACGGATCATCCGCGCCTTGGTAACAGCGGGAGCGCTCGCCAAGGCAGACGAAGAAACCAAAGGCACCCGACGCACCAAAAAATACCGCACACCAGGAGGCGGCAGCACGCGCTTCTACGTGATCGATCCTGAGCGGTTGGAAAGTGAGGGAGCCGCCAATGCGCAAGCCTGAGACAGCTCTCTCTGTTTACACCGGGAACGCGGGAACAAGGGAACAGGCCAAGCAGTACGTGGCTTTCAGGCGTTCCCTTATTAACCAGAGGATTGGGAACAAGGGAACACAACTCTCTTTCATTAAGGGTCGTGCGCCCTGCCCCGTTCCCACAAAAAAAGACACGGGAACAGAAGCCACCTCTGGAAGCCCCGATTCCAAAGGGGTTCCCGCGTACCCGGCGTTCCCACGTCGATGCAAACAGACGTGCGTGAGCACCCAAAGCGTGTATCGGGCTCATCCACAAAAGGTCCAGATCCCTACGCAAACCACCTGCACGATTCGTCGCTCATCCTGAGCAATGTCGTGTGCAGGTCTCCGAAGCAATCCCAAACCTTAACCTTGGCCAGCAGAAACCGGCCGACTCCCCGGAGAGATGAAATGACAGAACAAACCAACACATTGCCGAAGCATGTCCAGGAAGCCATTCAGCTTCACGATGAACGCAAAGCGAAATACATGGAAATGCGCACCCGCCTGGCAAGCCTCTACCAGCGCTTGGACAAACACCGCAAGACGGCAGTGGCGGCACACCACGAAGCACAGACCGCGCGCGACGCCTGGAGAGCGAAATTCCACGAGACAGATGGCGAACTCACGAAAGAGATTCGCGAACTCAGGCGTAAAGAGGCTGATGCCCAGGAGCTGGGGAAGGAATACACGCTTCTGGCTGATGATCTGGCCCCTCAGGCTGGGCTGCTCCAGATCGAGGTGTATGACGCCCAGGAGCAATATTCCCGTAGCAGGGATGACGCCCACGACCTGTACGCTGAATATAGCCTCAGGAATGCTGCACAGACGCTCTTCGCTTTACCGGAAGCTGCGCCTGTCTTCATGGCGATGCGGCAAAGCCGAAAGGTCATCGAAAGAGCAGTGGATCAAGACCCCGCGTTCGACTCTGGTCACACCGAACACGGCCAGCGGCTTGCCCGTGTTGAGCACGAGCGTCGCTTTTACAAACTGGTGAGAGAAATGCTGGATGCAGCCTCTGCGGATCATATCAAGAGAGGCGCTGAACCCAATTCCGTATGGCAGACGCTCCTCCCATTAGCCCGACTAGATGAGGAGGCACCACAGGGGGCATTCGCTGGCGTGGTATCTCGCATGAAACGACAGACAGAACTGAATGAAATGCTTGCGGATGTTAGGCAGGCCAAGAGCGCTTGAAGCTGCTTTGAGCGCTGCGCTTGCTTGTTGAGCATGATTGAGCCGCCCCTTGGGCGGCTTTTTCAATCAAGAAGACGTGCCCAGGTTTGACAGGTTCCCAGTACACGCCCACCAAGCCCTTCACCCACGGCGCGCCGTTGTCCCCCCTCCACGCCTGCGGGCTAAATGGGTCGAAAATTCTGCAGGCCTGCGGCATGGCCAGCGCTAGCAAAGCCGGTGTAGCTGTAAGTCATATGGCATCCAAAACTTCCTGCGGATCCCTGCAATCTCTTCGCTTAGGAGCCCCCCAGAAAAAAAGCACCAATAAATTCTTTGTGCTAGGAACGACATGGACAACAACGCTGGAAAATGGAATAAATCAGAATCCGGGCTAGGGCGCTCGTAGCTGTTGGTAATCAGGGCTAGGTATATATAAAACTTGTGCCAGGGCCGGACGGCTGATAGGTTCCTTTGACAGTGCGAATGGTACAAGGGAGCGCTTTCCCCTACGTGGGTCCATTAAAGGAATATGGAGAATTATGGAAGGCGTACACGATCCAATTAGACATCTAAAATATCTCAGACAGTCACTCTCGCAAGATAGTGAGTCTATTGGATTTTTTCTCTCGGCTGGATGCCCTCTTTCGGTCGCCTTGCCAGCAGATGAATGGCCACTAATTCCCGACGTAGCTAATCTTACAAAATTCATAAACTCTCAATTGATTGACAACGCCAAATATCAAATCCTTTTGACAGAACTTAAAAAATCGGAACGGAATCCAGAAAACGTTGAGGATACTTTGAGCTTCTTAAGGAGCTTGCTCTCTGTATCAAAAGGCGGAACTGTTAGGGGGCTAACCGAGCAAGACCTTTTGGAGCTTGAGGTAACGATATGCAAAATCATCGTTAGAAAAATTGATGTTTCACTTCCGCATCAAGATACGCCCTACCACCAGTTATGCAAATGGATACGCTCCATAGATAGAAAAACACCCATTGAAATATTTACTACTAACTATGACCTTTTGATGGAACAATCACTCGAAGACCTAGAAGTAGAATATTTTGATGGGTTTGTTGGATCAAGAAGATCATTTTTTGATTTAAGAGCCTTAGAAGACGACCTAATACCCGCTCACTGGTCAAGGCTTTGGAAAATCCATGGATCAATAAACTGGTATAAAGAGAACGTCGCCGGGCAAAATAAAGTTTATCGGTCCTCAGAAATCAAAGAAGACGCCTCTCATCTGATTTACCCGTCCCATCTCAAATATGAAGAAAGTCGGAAAATGCCGTACTTGGCATTAATCGATCAATTGAATAGATTTATTCGGAAGAAATCTTCGCTACTTATAATGTCAGGATACTCATTTAATGATGGACATTTGAACGACACAATTGTCAATGCGTTGAAATCCAATCCAACAGGCATGGTATTAGCATTGATGTATGGCGAGTACTCTGAAATAGCGCCCAATGAAACTGAGACTGAAAAGTACCCAGAAGCATATAGACTAGCCAAAAATCAACACAATTTAAACATATGGGCATTCGACAAAGCCGTCATAGGAACTAACTTAGGACGCTGGCTAGTTTCATCTAATAGCGACGATTCAGATCCAGATATTAATGCATTCGTAATAAAAGACAAGCCTAGTAGCAGTTCAGCAGCAGTTAAAACTCAGATAAAGCTTGGCGATTTCGCAATTTTCACAACATTTTTAAAACGAATAATAGGCACATCCACAGGGGGTAGCTAATGGCAAGCAAAGAGACTTACCTAGGCGACGTCCAAGATGTTAATGGCACATCCGTTAGCATTTCACTATCAAAGAAATCCTTAACAGGCTTTATCTATATTGACGGGCAAGGCTACCGAGTAGGTCAAATTGGTAGCTTTGTTAGAATACCAATCGGATTTACAAACTTGTTCGGAATTGTGAGCCAAGTCGGTGCGAGCGCTATCCCCGAAAACAAAGCTGATATAGATGAGCAGAACAATCGCTGGATGCGAATACAGCTGGTTGGGGAGGGGCAGCGGAATGGATCTTTTCAACGGGGACTATCTCAATACCCTACGATAGGTGATGAAGTTCATCTCGTATCTGAAAAAGAACTGAAAATTATCTATGGCCAGCCTGACCGACCTTACTTCGTACGGATTGGTCACATTTCAAATGCCGAGTCTATACCAGCCTTAATTGACATCAATAAATTAGTTACGAGACATTCAGCTGTTGTTGGAACTACAGGCTCCGGCAAGTCTACCACTGTCGCAAGCATCATGAATGCCTTATCAGACCCCGAGAAATATCCCTCCTCCCGAATAATCATGTTAGATTTACACGGCGAGTACGGTTCAGCTTTAAAAGACAGAGCCAACATTTTCAAAATCAACTCTTTCAAATCGTCGAGAGTAGTGGAAAGTGAATTAAGAATACCATTTTGGGCTTTAAATTTTGATGAGCTATGCGAGATTAGCTTTGGAGAGTTCAATAATGAGAAAGACAAAAATATCGTTCTTGAAAGAGTTCACAAACTTAAAGTTGAATCCATATTAAAGTACCCTAGGGCGGGCGCATCGATCGATTCAGTGAGCGTAGACTCACCAATACCTTTTAGCATCCACCACTTATGGTACGACCTCTTCGTTGAGACCTTTGCCACATATTATAAGGGTCGATTAGGCAATCCAATTGACAATCTTGCCTATGAGAAAGACAAAGCGGGAAATGAGCTCAGAGGAAACCCGGCCCTAGGGATCCCTCCAATATTCAAAAATATTGTGACAGAGGCGGGAGAGGAGAAAATAAATTACCTTCCCGGATCTCTGAGCATAGGGAAGAATCTTCTTCTGTTAGGCACCAAACTTCGCATCCCTAGGTATGACTTTATCTTCAAACCTGGAGACTGGATGCCAGAAGAGGATGGCGCAGTCCTGATGGATTTGGACAAACTATTAGAAAGCTGGATTAGCGGAAAATCCATATCAATTCTGGATTTATCTGGAGTACCGGCCGACATTCTCCAAACGACTATTGGTGCAGTGCTAAGAATTCTGTACGAGGCACTATTCTGGTCTAGAAACCTGTCTCAGGGAGGAAGGCATCGTCCACTACTAATCGTCATGGAAGAGGCGCACATTTATTTAAACGATAGCTTTAAAGGGATGGCTTCGAAAATAGTTCAGAGAATTGTCAAAGAAGGTCGAAAATACGGAATCGGCGCAATGATAGTAAGTCAACGCCCATCGGAAATTGACCCAACAATACTTTCGCAATGTGGCACTTTTTTTGCCTTGAGACTCACCAATGCGACTGACAGGTCCCATATTACATCTGCTCTGTCGGATAACCTTGATGGCCTAACAGATATGCTCCCGATTCTTAGAACAGGGGAAGCTATAATATTAGGTGAAGCGGTTAAGCTTCCTATGCGAACATGCATACAACCGCCCCCAAAAAACAGAAGACCGGACAGCCAGGACCCTATTGTGTATGATGAATTGCCCTCTGAGGAATCACTTACTCCCGGAGGTTGGGGAGTAAAAATGGAAGATAATCCAAATTACGAAGAACTGATAGAAACATGGCGTGCCCAAAACCCAAGAATAGATAAAGTTAAGAATTAGGAGTAATTATGGACCGTACAAATGTGGACTCATCAAACTTACAATCCGTAGGGTATGATGAGGAAAGCCAGACCCTCGAAATCGAATTTAAAAATGGTTCATGCTATCAATACTTCGACGTGCCCCCTTACATTTTTGATGCGCTAGTGAATGCTGACTCGCCTGGCGGCTACCTAGCAGAAAACATCAAAGGAAGCTTCCGCTACTCACGAGCATAGCCAAAGTTTTTTTAAGCTCTAAATAACTCAGAGTTTGTAACCACTATCTCTGACGGGGTAACGAGAGGCTGGAGAGGCAGCTATGGCTATTTGGCGTGTTGAAGAAATCAAAAGATCAGTCGAAGAACTTTATGGAATTGAACAAAGCAAGCTCCTTTCTTCGTCTATAGACTCCATACAAAATCGTATGGATATTTCGCACTTTCACTTTCATGAAGCCAAGTCCCTCATGATTGAGGCCACAAGAGGTGTGCATATAGAGAGGCAGATTTTCGCCATTCTTGCAGGTAAAAGTGAAGAGGGAGCTCGGTTCAAAAAGTCGAGATTTCAAGCGTCTGCTCATATTCTTGCTTGCGTCCAAAGCATTCACTCCCTTGCGGACACTTTTTCACATGTACTGTACTACGCGTTCGGTATGAATTTGGCCCCATCTGACGCACTCAAGCCAAGGAATGTCACCACTCAGAGGGTTATCAATCGGTTAATGAATAATAACATTTCAGAAATGATGTATAGCCTCATTCGACATGAAAACTATCTATATATAAGCGCACTTAACAATCATTCAAAACATCGAAGCATTGTTAAAACTTCCTACTCTTTCGATCTTAAATGCCCTGACGGTATCAAGCACGGATTAAAGTTTTCTGATTTCATGTACACCGAAGAGGAAAATTATGCAGAGAAATGGGTTAACCCAGTACTTGAGTCTGAGTACGATCGCCAATGCGGACTTATTGTGGCAATGGGAAATGAATTAGCCCTTGATCTCAAGCTTCGCATGCCAAGCGCTCAGTCGCCATCATGACCACCAGAAAAATGCAAGTTAATACCTATGCGATGCATGAGTCCGAAGCAGGGCACGAGCTTTAATTTTCAACCGTATGATTTGTCTCGTACCAAGCTATTATTTCAGTCTAAGTTATGGCTTGGACGAAGCCTGAACGTAAATAATATTTTTATCTCGTCCCACCATAAGTCCAATCACTAGAAAAATCACGCCCAAGAAAAAACCAACAAATCCTAAAAACCCACTGACCAACGTCCCACCAATTGCGGCGCCGGCTTTTTCAGCACCCGAATGAGCACCACTAAGATTTGTAGCGAGGTGGCTGCCGGTAAAGATTATCCCGGAGAGAGGGAGCATGAACGCAGCTATGCCTGACATCACCAGCAGCCGACGCCATGCTTTACCTGGTCCAGGAGCGTAGATCGCAATTACCAGCGCTACGACCCACGCCGCGAAGAAAACAATAGCTCCTCTGGCACCACTGGTCTCAGGGGACGCAGCTCCCGCGATCCCAACAACCATTGAAACCAAAATGGCGAGTATCAAACCGCCGACTATGCCTGCCAGAATTTTCAACACGAACTCCCTTCGCTATGCGGAACACCAGATGTGTCCGAATAAGCTGTATAGCAGCAAAGTGCCAGCTTCGCCATGCCGCCAGCGGTGGAAATTGAAAAACGCCAAAGGCTATGGCAGAGGCTTGTAACGGCTGGGATCGTGTATCCCTGCATGTATCCCCAACCTAGAATGGCCGCGATAGTCTAGGCATGCTGGGGTTAAAATAAGTAGTTCGAATCCCGTCTGGGCACCATCTTCTTGTTTCACGCTGTCGCTGACAGTGTCGAAACGGCCTCCAAAGCCCGCCTTGTGCGGGCTTTGTTGTTTTTGGCTATCCGTCCCCGCCTCCCAATAGCTACACGCCGTGTATGCCCCCTTGTATGTTTTGAGATTCATTGAATTGGAGGCATGCACGCATTGAAGCATGTTGAAATCAAACATCGCTCAATGTCTGACGCTACTCTTTCAGGCTTGGAGCTAGAGGGTGCAGCGTCGGGAACAAGACGGTAACGGCTTGTATTTGAGGGCCAAAGCCGACGGGCAGAAGTACTGGGAGTTCCATCAGGATTCGCCGTGCAGCCGTCAGCCTTCGTCGTTAAGGACTCCAGCCATCCGCCGTTCTATTTCATCACGAGTAGCGGCCCATGCGGGCACGGTATCGAGCAGACGCTGCTGCCAAGCGACCAAATTCACAAACTCTTCGAAGGGGGCGGCGGTACGTTCGCACTGCGAAAAAGGTGCTGCAATATCAATGTCCGCGAGGGTCAGCGCGTTACCTACGATGAACTCTCGGGTCGCCAGACGGGAGTCGAGAACTGCGGCAGCGTTGCGAATGTTGCTCATCGCTAACTCAACGATCGCCTCGTTCTTTGGCTTACCCATGAACTTCGCGCCTGCCCATTCATTGAAGAGCAGGGTGGAGAAAATCCGCCATTGCTCCCCAGACCAGAACATCCATTGCAGGACTTCTCGCTTTTCGACAATAGTCCGTCCAAGCAGGTCGGAATTGGTCTTTTCGGCAAGGTACAGATTGATGGCTGATGCCTCCCAAATGACGGTATCGCCATCCTGAAGCACGGGAGTGAGGCCGTGCGGGTTCAGCTTCAGGAATTCAGAGGTATGACTTTCGCCCTTGAACAGGTCGACATTCATACGCTCAATCTCGACGCCCAAGACTGCGGCAACAGTAGTGACGCGACGCAGGCTTCCGGAACCTGGATCGCCGTAAATTTTGATGGACATTTTTTGCCTCATTTATCGATCTAGGTAGGTGACGAAAACAAGGTAAACCTTTTCGCGGGACAAAATTATACTGCCCACTGGTAAAACACTTATTTGGAATATGAATGACTGATCGGTGGCTTGAAGTCGAAGTTTTCGTTCGCGTAGCGGAGTCTGGAAGTTTCTCCCGTGCCGCTCAGGAGCTCGAAATGTCACAGCCATCGATCTCTCGTATCGTCACGCGGCTGGAAGCTCGACTCGGTGTAAAGCTCTTGCTCCGTACCACCCGAAATGTGGCGCTCACTGAGGCCGGCGCAGCGTTCCTTGAGCGTGCTCGCCAAGCTGCTGCCGACCTGGAGGACGCGGAGGATGCGGCTCGAGGCATTGATTCCTTGCGTGGCACTATCCGTCTTGCGGTACCTATCGTGTACGGCGCCCGAGTAGTCATTCCCGCGTTGTCTAGTTTCCTTGAGCGGCACCCAGAGCTGCGAGTCGAGATCACCATGCGAGATGAACGGCAGAACCTGGTAGCGGCCGGAGTAGACATGGCCATCCGGATGGGCACGCTTGAGGATTCTACGTTTGGAGCGACGCAACTCGCATCAGTGGTGCGAGTGCTAGTGGCGTCGCCTGCATACCTCGCCAAGAGAGGGGTGCCAGAAGTCCCTGAAGACCTGGCCTTTCACGACGCACTCCTGCATGAGCAAAGCTTTCCAGAGAAAACTACATTGAAACTGTTCAAAGCAGGCACTGAGCGGGTAGTGGCGTTGCGTGGCCGCGTCAAGATCGATGCAGCACCCGGCATTCTCGCTGCTGCAGTGGCCGGTCTTGGCATAGCTAATGTGACGACAATCATGTCAGCCCAAGAGATATCGGACGGCACCCTTATTCAACTGTTACCCGACTACGAGCTTGAGCCTTTGAAGGCGTTTGCCGTTTTTCCGTCGGGTCCCAAGCCTTCAGCCAAGGTGCTGGCCCTGGTAAGCCACCTCATTGCCGTATTGGGGGATCAGTGAACCGAGGTCTGGCTTTCACCATTTTCTTATTTCATGCGATCGCCGACGTCCTTTAACTAACAACAAAGCCCGCCATGTGCGGGCTTTGTTGTTTATGCCTCCGAGGCGATCAGCCCCACTCAAACCCCAGCCTTACGGCTTCGCAATATCCGTTCGAGACAACGCCGGGGACTCTTTGGGCAGCGTATCCCTTAGTTGCTTGACCTGGGCTGCGTTGACCGCCGGTGCCTGGTTACCCCAGCTGTTGCGGATAAAGGTCAGTAGCTGGGCGACTTCTTCATCCGACATGCGCCATGCGAAACCGGGCATTCCTAGCTCTGACGGCGCAGTTGCAGTGGCTGGTAATTTGCTGCCTGCCAACACCAGACGGATCATCGACACCGGGTCTGCGGAGAGCACCGACGAGTTTCCGGCAATTTTGGGGAATACCCTTTCATAGCCCTCGCCGTTGGTGCGGTGGCATGCAGCGCAGTTGTCGACGTAGAGCTCAGCACCGCGACTGCCTTCCTGGCCGGCAGCCAAGGCCTTGGCTGTGGCGGGGTCGGCTTTGAAGCTGGAGACCTGATGTTCGCTCGCGGGGAGCGTTTTCAGATACGCAGCCATGGCCTGGAGATCACCGTCATTGAGGTATTGAGTACTGTGCATCACCACATCACCCATCGCTGCGCCCAATACCGCATGGGTGTTGCTCCGGGCGCTGCGCAAGGTTGCGACGATGTCGGCTGTGCTCCAGCTGCCCAGACCGTCCGCCGGGTTGCCCCGCAGATTGACCGCCAGCCAGCCATCGATCACCGGCCCGCCTGACAGGTAGAGCGGACTCGACTCGTCGAGGGCTTTTTCCTGCAAGGTCAAAGCGCGTGGCGTGTGGCAACTGCCGCAGTGGCCAAGGCCTTGCACCAGGTAAGCACCGCGTGCGACTTGTGCATTGCCGTAGCGTTCAGGCTTGAAGGCGATGGCGTCTGGATCCGGCGCAAAGACCTTGCGCCAGATTGCCAGCGGCCAGCGCATGGACAACGGCCATGGCACATCGTTGGCGCGGTTTTCAGCGCTGACGGGGGTGACCCCGTGCATGAAATACGCATACAACGCCCGCATGTCATCGTCGTTGATCCTGGCATACGCCGGATAAGGCATGGCCGGGTACAGGCTGTCACCGTTGGCGGCGATGCCGTGGCGAATGGCGCGGTCAAATTCATCCAGCGAATAAGCACCAATGCCGGAGGCTTTATCGGGCGTGATATTGGTGCTGTACAGCGTGCCGATCGGCGACGCGATCGGCAGACCACCCGCGAAGGGTTTGCCGCCTTTGACGGTATGACACGCCGTGCAATCCCCGGCATCGGCCAGGTAACGGCCTTTTTCGATCAAGGCCGCCTGCTCTACCTCAGGGGCAGCTTGCAGGGCCCGTGTGTGGGTCGGCCAGAACGCGAAGACCAACGCGGCGACCAACACCAGCACGCCCAATGCAATCAGGCTCAAGAGAAACTTTTTCATCGGTTTTCTCCTTATGCCTGAACCAGCGGGCCGGGGTTTTTGAGGTACTGCTCGCGAATGGCCTTGGCAGACCAATACGCCAGTGCACCCACCATGCCGGTCGGGTTATAGCCGTTGTTTTGCGGAAACGCATTGGCTCCGATGGCAAATACGTTGTGCACATCCCAAGACTGCAAATAACGATTGAGCGCCGAGGTTTTCGGATCGGACCCCATGATCGCGCCGCCGCAGGTGTGAGTGCTCTGGTACTTGGTGATGTTGTAGTGCTCGCCCGGTTTCTTCGCATCGCCTGCCACAGCGGTGGGGTTGAGGATCTTCGACATCTCCAGCGCCTTGCCGACCAGGAACTGCGACGCCTTGATCTCGTTGTCGTGCCAGTCGAAGTTCATCCGCAGCAGCGGCCGACCAAAGCCGTCCTTGTAAGTCGGGTCCAGGCTCAGATAGTGCTGACGATAGGACATGCAAGCGCCCTGCACTTCGAAGTAGAACGAGTGGCGGAACGCGTCACTGGCTGCCTGTTTCCATTGCGTACCCCAGGCTGGGGTGCCTGGCGGCACGTTGATCCCACGCACCGGACCGGCACCGGGTTGGCGAGCCCAGATGATGCCGCCGCCGACGAAGCCAGCCTTGGCATTGTCCAGCTGGTTGCCGTTGAGGTTATCCATGGTGGTACCCGCGCCGCCGATACCGATGAACTGATTGGCCTGCACTTCCTTACCGAAGAACAGCACCACTCGGTTCAGATTCTGATACGAGTAGTTGCGGCCGATAGTCCCTTCATTGGTGTGCGGGTCGTAAGCCTTGCCGATGCCTGAAAGCAGCATCAGATGCACGTTGTATAACGAGAATGCGCACAGCAGGACGATGTCAGCCTGTTGCTCGACCTCACGCCCTTGAGCATCCAGATAGGTAACCCCGGTGGCCTTCTTGCCATCGCTGTCGAGGTTGACCTTGAGGACCTGCGCATTGGTGCGCAATTCGAAGTTCTTGCGTGGACGCAACACCGGCAAGATGCTGATATTCGGGCTGGCTTTGGAGTAGTTCAGGCACCCGTAATCGCTGCAGAAGCCGCATGCGTTGCACGGCCCCATCTGACAGCCGTACGGGTTGACGTAAGGCCCGGACGCATTGGATGCCGGAATTGGATACGGGTCCCAACCCATCTCCCGCGCGCCCTTGTAAAACATTTCCGCGCCAAGGTAATTGGGGTTGGGTCCCAAAGGAAACTCACGGGAGCGGGAGCCCTCGAACGGGTTGCCTCCCACCTGTTTGGCACCTTGGATAACACCGGCTTTGCCAGAGGTGCCACAGACGTATTCGAAGTGATCGAAGTGCGGTTCAAGTTCCTCGTAAGTGACCGGGAAATCTTGAATGGTCATGTCGCTGGGGATGAAGCCCGCGCCATATCGCTGCTCGATATTGCTGCGCAGCTTGAAGTCTTCAGGCAACGCCCGAAAGTGGCAGCCAGACCAGTGACTGCCCGCGCCACCCACGCCAGTGCCGGGCTTGAATGAGCCCATCTGACGATAGGGCACGGCGGTCGAGGTCAGGTTGTGCCGCGCCGTAACGGTTTCCTGGGACAGGCTTTGCAGGTAGCGACGATGCACCGAGCCCTCCAGCTCATCGACGACTTTTGGATAAGCGAAGTCGGGCTGAGTGTCACGATCAGCGCCGCGCTCAAGCACCACGACATTGAGGCCTGCATCGGTGAGTTCCTTGGCCATGATGGCCCCGGTCCAACCCATGCCGACGATCACTGCATCTACTTTTGGTTTGACGTTCGCCATGCTCAACCCCTCCGCCCAGCAAGATCTACCGGCGGTAGCGGGTACGGCCTGTCACGCACGGTCACCCAGTCCATATAGTCAGCGCGCATGCCGGGATAGCCGATCATCTTCCAGGCGCCCATGTTTTTGTTGCCGCCGTGGGAAGGGTCCGCGAAATAGCCGTTGCGCACTTCGTTGAGCAAATTGGTGAAAAACAGCTTGGAGGAGATGTCTTCCAGTGCCAGCTTGCCGCTCTCGGCACTCTTGAGCAGTTCTTCCTGCTGAGCTGTCGAGAGTTGAGCAAAGGTCTTGCCGGAGAATGCCTTCACACAGCTGGCATCGAAGGCTTTGATACCGACCCGCAGTGTTTCACGTAAGGTCAGACGTCCTTGATAGCCAAACTCGGGAGCCGCCTCGACAAAAGGGCCCTGCATGTACCAGATGCCACCGTTGGCGTAAGGCGTCTGCATATGCCGATCAAGAAACTCGGGAACACCCAGCTCGACGGCGCCAGGCCCTACCTGATCCGAGGGGATCAGGCGGTCGCAGGCGGCGATCAGAAACGCCCACTCTTGCGGGGTGAAATAAGTCGGCTTGTAATCGGTGGCCGCGGGCGAAGCTGGCACGGCTGATTGTGCGTCGCTGGCCGGGGTCTGGGCAAAGGTAGTACCGGGTAGGCCGGTACTGGCCAGGGTTACAACGGGGATCAGCGTTAACGACTTGCGTAGAAAGTCGCGACGCCCGGGCGAGGTATCTTTATCGGACATTGTTGGTTCACTCCAGGGTCTAACCACGAATGCGATGTCGCTTCGTTTTTTCTTATAGTTAGCCACGTCAGGCGGCAATTGGATTGCCACCTAATAATGATCAAGCTAACGATTTAGGCGTTACTAAAACAGCTAACGCCATGCATGACCAGCCCTATAAAGGCTTAACCGATTCATCAAATCTTGAACTGGCGGATCAGGGTATTGAGCTTGCTGCCCAGCATTGAAACCTCGCTCATGGTGCGAGAGCTCTGCTCGGTTTCCTCTGCCAGGTTTTCCACCGCGCCGGCGATCTGATGCACGCTGCGGTTTATCTCTTCGGCAACTGACGTCTGCTCTTCTGCGGCACTGGCGATTTGCGCATTCATTGCGTTGATCGTGCCGATCAGGCCCGAGATGGACTCCAGGGACGCGCCGACTTCGTTGGTCTGCTGATTAGCACCCTCTCCTGCGGCAGTCGAACGCTGCATTGCAGCAACCGAAGCGGTGGTACCCGACTCAAGGCGAGTGATCATGCCCTGGATTTCCTGGGTGCTTTGCTGGGTACGGCTGGCCAGCGCACGAACTTCATCGGCAACCACGGCAAAGCCACGCCCCGCCTCACCGGCACGCGCGGCTTCAATGGCAGCATTGAGCGCCAGCAGGTTGGTCTGATCGGCGATGGAGCGAATCACGTCGAGCACAGAAACAATGGAACGGACGTCATTTTGCAGGCTGTCCAGGCTGGTGCCGCTGGAGCGAATATCGGACACCAACGCGTTCATACCCTCAATGTTGTTGCCCACAACTTTGCGCGCAGCCTGGCCCTGCTGATCGGTCTCGGCCGCAGCTTCGGCAGCACGCTGGGCGCTCATGGCGACTTCCTGTGCTGCTGAAGACATCTCGTTGATCGCGGTGGCGACTTGATCAGTCTCGTTGCGCTGACGCTGCATCGCTTGCTCGGAGCGCAAGGTCTGCTGGGTGGCCTGATTGACCAACCCGTCCAGGTCGGTGGTCATTTGAGCGACTTCACGCACCATGCCGTGGATCTTGTCGACGAAGCGGTTGAACGAGGACGCCAGATCACCCAATTCATCGTGACTGTTGACCGCCAGACGGTGGGTCAGATCGCCATCGCCCGCTGCGATGTCATCAAGGTTGGTCTTGAGTATGCGCAACGGACGCACCACGCCATTGGCCGTCCAGATACCCGCCGCTGCGGTGATCAGCAGCAACACCAGTGCGACGAGGAAAATACCGCTGAGCAGAGCACGGGTCCGCTCTGCAACCGAAGCCTGCTCCACCAGCATGGCGGCTTCGATGTCATCCATATTGATAGCGCTGCCTAGCACTAGATCCCATTTTTCCAGATAAACCGTGTAACCGAGCTTGGGTACCAGAACGCTTTCCTGACCCGGTTTGGGCGCGAAATAGTCGACGTAATGCTTACCGTTTTTGGCCACTTCAACGAAGGTCTGGTAGTGGTACGAGCCATCCGGGTCCTTGGTGTCCCAGAAGCTCTTGCCGACGCCCGCCGTACTATCACCCCGGAAAACCCTGACGCCCTTGCTGTCGTAGGCGAAGAAGTAGCCTTCATCACCAAATTTCACTGGTTTGAGGATATCCAGCGCCTTGTCCCGCGCCGCCATGTCGCCTTGGGCCGATGCATCGTGCAAAGGTTTTATCGTGGTCAGCGCGACGTCTACATAGTTCTTCAGCACCTCACGATTGCGCTGGACGAGACTCTCACGGGTCTCGAGCATTTCATGGTCCGCACTGCGCTGCAGCATCCACGATGCAAGCCCGCTGACGATCAGAGCGAATAACAAAGCGGGGACGATGGCTAAGCACAACAGTTTGCGTTTGACGGTAAGCTTCATCAGCGAAATGCCCTTCTAGTTGTTATGGTTTTTAAGAGTGTCGGCCATTCTGGTTACATCTTGAAGAAAACAAAAGATTGACGTCAAAAAATATTGAACTAACCAAGCCCACCTGTGTCGCTTGCGCAGGTGTGAGGCGGCTGAAACGGGGAAACTGAGGATTCTCTGTGGCGGCAAGTCGGAATGCCGCCCACACGCCAACAGCCAGGTGGAATGGCCGCCAAAAGCAGGCAAACTATCGCCACAAATTAAGCGATGAGCCTGGGGAAAGTCGGATGCTAACGAAGGAAATCGCCGATGATCTGCGCCACCAAGGTTATGCGGTGGTGCGTGACTTTCTGTCTGCCCAGGATGTTCCAGATAGCCTGGTGACTCATTTGGCCGGCGCCGAGAAGTTTCATGATGGCGTGATCACGGATATTCCACCCGAGAAGATGCTCCAGATCAGCTCGCGCATAGAAAACACAATTCCTGCAGTCGCCCAAATGATGGGCTTGCTGATCGATCCGAGCCGCTTCGGCTATTGCGCGATTCGGGTGAAGGAGAGCCACGGTAGTCCGACATTGCGCACCCCGTTCGACAAGAATCGCGATCCGAAGACGTCGCCTGGCGGCGGGCTCAACTGGCATCTGGATCACTTCAGCTTTTACCTCTACGGCGACCACAAGAACTGGCTGATCTGCTATCTGCCGGTGTTCAAGCCGATGCCCCACGCGGCGAACCTGGCCATCTTGCCCGACCACGTGGTCAAGCAATTCGATCCAGACCTGCACCGCCGTATCCAAGGGCGTGGCGCCATGCGTTTTCGCTGCGTGGAGGCCGATACGATGGCTTGGTTCCAGCTGCGCTTTCCCGATGAGGAACTGGCCATTGGGGATTGGTTTGCGATTGATGACCTCGACGATTCGACTCCCGGCTGGAAGATCAAAGTCGACCTGGAACAGCAGAAGGTAGTGCCGCAACTCAACACACACGACCTGCTGATCATGCGTGCCGACGTCATCCACCGCACCCATGACGCCGGTTGCGACCGCATCTCGGTACGCTGCGACGCCCTCCCTGCCAACCTGCCTCAACTCAGCACCTGGCGCGGATTGATCGGCGTGACCCTGCGTTATCCGTTCATGGGCAAGAAGCGGCAGTACAACATCGGGATCTGGTTGCGTAAGCAATGGCGGCAGAGGCTTAAGCGCGCCTGAATCGCGGGTAAGTCGGGATGGCACCCACACGCGCCGCACAACCCCAGCTAAACCGTAGGAGCGCGCTTGCCCGCGATACAGACGCTGCGGTGAATCAGGCACACCGCGTTAACGTTCATCGCGGGCAAGCGCGCTGCTACTGGGATCGGTGGTTTTCTGTGGTGCTTTCCTACAACCGCTGTCCGCTTCACCCCCTAGCCGCTTGCGCCCCGTAACTTTAGAGTTTCGCCCTTCGCTGCAAACGTAGCGATCGGGCTTGGCCGCTCGACTAAACTTCAGGCGCACAGGCGCCAACATGATTCGATAGCGGGCGCATTTTTTGTGTTTGGTATTTCGAGTTATGGCAGCTGTGCGCGGGACACTTTCGGGTGTGCCGGGTGCCTGAAGTCCCGGTCGGCCAACCTGCGTACAGCTGTCACCCATTTGCTTGGCCGCAAAAGGTGGCAGCTTCTCAACTTCAGGAGCGGCAATGAATCAATCCCACCTCAGTAATCCGTCACGCCCTTTCCAAACCCACGGCACCATCACCTTCACCACCTGCCCCCGAACCCACCAACCCCTATTCCGCGTAAACCCTGGCATCCCTGCCGAATCCGCGCTGGAACACGCCTCTCATCTGCTGGCCTGTATCAATGAGTTAAGCCTGGACTCGGCCTTGGGTGATGGAAGTCAGCAGAGCATCTGGGCTGTTCATTATTTGAGCGATATGGCCAGGGCGATTGTTGAGGATGCGTTGTCGGGCAGCGCCGCCCTGAGCTGAGCTGCGACGGGTATATAAAGGCTTCATGCAGTGCAACGGCCTGTTTGCGGGTCATGTCCTGTACACTGCATGGCCTTGGCGGCCTCGCAACAACTGGCTGCACCCGTTATCAGTACAAGCGTCTGGATTCCCGGCCATGCAGAAAGAAACAGAAATCAAACTCCGCGTCAGCCGCGAAACCCTCGCTGCACTGCGCGAACACCCGCTATTAAAGAAGCGCAACAAAAGCGGCTGGGAACGCGTAGAGCTTTCGAACCAATACTTCGATACCCCGGAACGTGACCTGGCCAACGCCAAGGTTGCCCTGCGTCTGCGCCGTGATGGCGACAAGATTATTCAGACCATGAAGACGCGCGGCCAGAGCGTCGCCGGTTTTTCCGAGCGTAACGAGTACAACTGGGATCTGCCCAAGGCCAAGCTGGACCTGAAAAAGCTCGACGGCGAATGCTGGCCTGAGCAACTGGCCGAGCTGGACAAGAAAACCATCAAGCCTTTGTTCACCACTGATTTCGTGCGTGAGCGCGCCGAGATTGCCTGGGGTCGTGGCAAAACCAAGGTGGTGATCGAAGCCGCTCTGGATCTGGGCCATGTGGTCGCAGGCAAGCAGAAAGAAGAAATCTGCGAGCTGGAACTGGAGTTGCGCGAAGGCGACCCGGCGGCATTGCTGGAACTGGCTGCCGAGCTGGCCGCGACCCTGCCGCTGATGCCGTGCGATATCAGCAAGGCTGAGCGCGGTTATCGTCTGTTTGATGCCAACAGCTATTCATTGAGCCTGCCTGCGCCGCAACTGCAACCCGAAATGCCGCTGGACGACGCTTACGCTGCGCTGGCCTGGCATTTGTTGGGCAGCAGCCAGCGTCTGGCTGAGCAGTATCGTTTCAACGGTCACTGGCGTTTGCTGCAGGATTGGGTCGCGTTGCTGGCCGAACTGCGCGCTCTGACCGGCAGTCTCGGTCAAGCCGCTCCGCGCAGTACCAGCAGCGAATTGCGTTCGTCGCTGGATGCGCTGCTGGAAGACTGGCGCCCGCTGGTTCAGGCCGGTCAGGAAGACGGCGATGTGCGTGGCGCGGCTCATGAGCAGTTTATTGAAGAGTTGCAGGATCCGCGTTGGGGCCTGTTCTCGCTGAACACCTCGCGCTGGTTGCTGGCTCGCAGCTGGACGCTGGAGCGCAACAACCGTGGCAATCGTCAGGGCGCCGCGCAGCTGGACAGCTGGTTGCCACGCTTGCTGGCTGATGAAGCCACGGCGTTGCAGCTGGGTCGTTATCAGCAGCAGCCTGAAGACCTTGCCGAGCAGTTGCCGCGTATCGAGCGCATCCAGGCCTGGCTGCACCACGCCCGTGGCGCGCTGGACCTGCCGGAACTGGATCGTCTGTATGGCGAGCTGAACAAGCTGGTGCAACTGGCTGAACTGCCGATCAGCGACGAAGTGCTGGATGCGCGCGTACAGCAGACCATCGTGGTGTTCCAGAGCCGGGCGTGGAAGACGTTGTTGCGGTTGTAAGCGATGGTTGAGGAACGCTGAAACCTGTGGGAGCGAGGCTTGGTCTGGGCGGCAATCCGACGATGAGGCTGGATGCGGTTCACCTTAGAATCGCGGTGCTCTTATCGCGGGCAAGCACCGCTCCCACATTAGATCCAGGTCTCTGTTGGAGCGAGGCTTGCCCGCGAAGAACGAAAACGCGGTCGGCCTGACAGACCGCAGCGACTGATTCGCGGGCAAGCCTCGCTCCAACAGATCCAGTGTCTTGGCGAGAAAGCTTTTACGCCCCCTGCTCCACCGACCCAATAAAATTCGCCAGCTCCGGCGTGCGCGGGTTGGCGAAGAGGATTTTGGGGTCGCCTACTTCGTGAACTTTGCCTTGGTGCATGAACACCAGTTTGTCGCCCACTTCCCGAGCAAAGCGCATTTCATGGGTGACCATGATCAGGGTCATGCCGTCCGCAGCCAGGCTGCGCACCACGCTAAGCACCTCGTTGACCAGCTCAGGGTCCAGCGCTGAGGTGATCTCATCGCACAGCAAAACCTTGGGCGACATGGCCAGGGCTCGGGCAATCGCCACGCGCTGCTGTTGGCCGCCGGAGAGCCGATCCGGGAAAGCGTCGAATTTCTCCCCCAACCCGACCCGCTCCAGCATTTGCTCTGCGAGTTTCTTCGCTTCTGCTTTCGATTTTTTCTGTACGACTTGCGGCGCGAGCATCACGTTTTCGCCGACGCTCAAGTGCGGAAACAGGTTGAACTGCTGAAAGACCATGCCGACTTTCTGCCGCAACGCGCGCAGGTCGGCG
>Ga0247806_10000085_pt1 | contig 57422 bp, 44 predicted proteins | sample UWRJL059202B1_FD_179935 | JGI IMG/M metagenome (GOLD analysis project Ga0247806, IMG submission 179935) | Plant litter microbial communities from Arlington Agricultural Research Station in Wisconsin, United States - UWRJ-L059-202B-1 | ecosystem: Environmental > Terrestrial > Plant litter >... | reverse complement strand
CATTAATTAGTAAACGTTTAATTTAATATATAATAGTTATGTTCGGAAGTATAGCTGCAATTGGTGCAGGTCTGGCTGTTTTAGGAGCTGGTCTCGGTATCGGAAAAATTGGTGGATCTGCAATGGATGCAATCGCTCGCCAGCCTGAGGCTTCAGGTAAAATCCAGACTGCGATGATTATCGCTGCTGCCTTGATCGAGGGTGTTGCCCTGTTCGGCGTAGTAGTTGGTCTGCTCGGTCTTGAGACTGGAGTAGCGAAATAATTTTTCAAACCTGTCTGCAACGGTTGGTTGCAGACAGGTTTATTTTGAATTAAACGACAACTTTTAAATAGAATACAAAATGGATTTAATTACACCCAACATTGGTTTAGTTTTCTGGACAGGATTAGTGTTCCTGTTGTTGCTGCTCGTTCTGACGAAATTTGTCTGGAAGCCTGTTTTAGGTGCAGTCAATGCCCGTGAGAAAAACATCACAGAAGCTTTGGAACTCGCTGAGAAGACAAAGGCAGAGATGAAAGAAATGCACGCGCAGAACGAGAACCTGTTGAAAGAAGCACGTGCAGAGCGCGACAATATCGTGAAAGATGCCCGTGAAACTTCCAACCGCATGATCGAAGAAGCGAAAGCACACGCGAAAACAGAAGCGGACAAAGTACTCGCTTCGGCACACCAGGCAATCCAGCAGGAAAAAACAGCTGCGATGGCTGAATTGAAAGCACACGTAGCTGACCTCGCTATTGAGATCGCTGAGAAAATCGTTCGCACAGAGCTTTCTTCAGACGACAAGCAAAAAGCATTGGCATCCAAACTGGCTGGAGATATTAACCTGAATTAATTTAGATCGATGAAAGGTACTAAAGCAGCATCGAGATATGCAAAAGCATTGTTGGAACTGGCTATCGAGCACAGCAAGATAGAACAGATCTCAGCAGATATGCGTGCATTGGCGCAGGCGCACAAGGAGACAAGAGAGTTTCAATTGTTCCTGGACAATCCGGTGATCGATGCAGACAAAAAAAATGCTGTATTGAACGCTTTGTTTGGACAGTTCGATTCCATCACGGTCAACTTCGTGGAATTGATCACCAAAAACAGAAGAGAATCCATCCTGCCGGCGATTGCTGATTCATTCGACGCACAGGTAAAAGAATATTTAGGAATTGTTCCTGTAACCCTGATCTCTGCCCAGCCACTGGACAGCAAGACCAAGGAAGACATCCTCGCGAAAGTGCAGGCTGCCGTGAAAGGAACTGTGGAACTGGACGAGCAAATTGATGCATCCTTGCTGGGTGGATTTATCGTCCGCATGGGAGACACCCAGATTGATGCTTCAGTAGCGAATCAGTTAAAGAATTTAAAACAACGTTTAACACACTAATCCGCCCGGCGGCATGGTGTAATACAACATATTATGGCAGATGTAAAACCAGCAGAAGTTTCTGCAATTTTAAGAGAGCAGCTTTCAGGTTTCAAATCGGAAGCTGAACTTCAGGAAGTCGGTACTGTACTCCAGATTGGTGACGGTATCGCTCGTATCTACGGACTGACAGGAGTTCAGTACGGAGAATTGATCGAATTTGACGGCGGTCTCCAGGGAATCGCATTGAACCTGGAAGAGGACAATGTGGGTGCCGTACTTTTGGGACGTTCTTCCCAGGTAAAAGAGGGAGATACCGTAAAAAGATTAGGTCGTATTGCATCCGTTAACGTTGGTGAAGGATTGGTAGGACGTGTAATCGATACTTTGGGTAACCCAATCGACGGTAAAGGTGAGATCACCGGAAAACTGTACGAAATGCCGATCGAGCGCAAGGCACCGGGAGTTATCTTCCGCGAGCCGGTAACTGAGCCATTGCAGACAGGTATCAAAGCGATCGACGCGATGATCCCGGTTGGTAGAGGTCAGCGTGAGTTGATCATTGGTGACCGTCAGACAGGTAAAACAACTGTTGCGATCGATACGATCATCAACCAGAAAGAATTTTACGACAGGGGAGAACCTGTTTTCTGTATTTATGTTGCGATCGGACAAAAAGGTTCGACTGTAGCAGGAATCGTTAAAAAATTAGAGGATGCAGGAGCGATGGCTTACACCGTGATCGTTGCGGCGAATGCTGCTGATCCTGCGCCGATGCAGTTCTACGCGCCGATGACAGGTGCTGCTGTAGGAGAATTCTTCCGTGACAGTGGTCGTCCGGCATTGATCATTTACGATGATTTGTCGAAACAAGCCGTTGCTTACCGTGAGGTTTCCCTGTTGCTGCGTCGTCCACCGGGACGCGAGGCTTACCCAGGTGATGTATTCTACCTCCACTCCCGTTTGCTGGAGCGTGCGGCGAAAATCATCAACAATGATGAGATCGCTTCCCAGATGAACGACTTGCCGGAATCCATGAAAGGTATCGTGAAAGGTGGTGGTTCTTTGACCGCTTTGCCAATCATCGAAACACAGGCTGGTGACGTTTCTGCATACATCCCAACCAACGTGATCTCGATCACCGACGGTCAGATCTTCCTCGAAGGTGACTTGTTCAACGCAGGTATTCGTCCGGCGATCAACGTAGGGATCTCCGTATCCCGTGTAGGAGGTAACGCACAGATCAAATCCATGAAAAAAGTAGCAGGTACTTTGAAACTCGACCAGGCACAATACCGCGAGCTCGAAGCATTTGCGAAATTCGGATCTGACCTCGATGCAGCTACGAAATCCGTACTCGACAAAGGTGCCAGAAACGTAGAGATCCTGAAACAAGGTGAAGGCGATCCATTCCCGGTAGAGCAGCAGATTGCGATCATCTACGTAGGTACAAAAGGATTGATCCAGCGCGTACCTGTGAACAAGGTAAAAGCGTTCGAAAAAGAATATTTGAACTATTTGCAAGCGAAACATGCGGATGTATTGCTGGCCCTGAAAGCTGGTAAATATACAGACGAAGCGACAGACGTCCTGACGAGAGTTGCGAAAGAAATAGCAGACAAATACTAAGCATTATAAGCTGTCAGCAGTCGGTGGGACTTTCCGTTCCGCCGCTGTTCCGGCAACGTATATCTCATAAAAGATGGCGAACTTAAAGGAAATTAGAAACAGAATCACTTCGATCGGTTCAACGATGCAGATCACGTCTGCCATGAAAATGGTATCCGCTGCGAAGTTGAAGCGTGCACAGGATGCGATCAGCCAGATGCGCCCTTATGCTGAAAAGCTGCAGGAAATTCTGGGTAACCTGAGCGCGACACTGGATTTGTCCGAAAATGCCTATTCCGATCAGCGTCCGGTGAAAAATGTATTGATCCTCGCAGTATCCTCCAACAGGGGATTGTGTGGTGGTTTCAACAACAATGTCATCAAGCGTGTAAATGTATTGCTGAATGACAACTATTCAGGACACAACACGCACGTCGTTTGCTTTGGTAAAAAAGTAACCGATGCCTTCAGAAGAAGTACTTTCAGATTGTCCAACGCGACAGTTGGTGTAGACGATATCTTCGGAAGCCTGACGTTTGAAAATGCAGCGACGATTGCAGAGCATGTGATGCAGATGTTTACCGACAAGAAATACGACGAAGTCGTGATCGTTTACAATTCATTTGTGAATGCCGGTTTGCAGATCGTGAAAACGGAGCAGTTCCTGCCAATCGTTCCGACTGTTTCCACAGGCGACACTTCTACGGGTGATTACATCTTCGAACCTTCCAAGCAGGAAATCGTTGAAGAATTGATCCCGAAATCATTGAAAATCCAATGGTTCAAAGCTTTACTTGATTCTTATGCCGCTGAGAACGGTGCGCGTATGACTGCGATGCACAAAGCGACAGACAACGCCAAAGAATTGAAAAAAGGACTGACGCTGTCTTACAACAAGGCACGTCAGGCAGCTATTACCAACGAGATCCTCGAGATCGTGGGTGGTGCGGAAGCATTGAACAAATAAGCGCTTTATACATCAAACAGAAAACCCTTTGTCTTTTGGCAAAGGGTTTTTTTATGCACGGCGTTTGCAAAATACGGGCGAATGTATATATTTGCGATTCAAAGTATCCATCCACAAATATTTCTAAATTCATGTTTAAGTTCAGCCTCCTTTTGGGAATGGCCTTTTTGGCTGCATTCAATTCCCTGGCGCAGGGAACAAAAATCCTGGAAGCAGCACAGCAACAGCAAATCGAACAACGTATTACGTCGAAGAATATCCTTTTCGTTGCTGATTCCCTTTTTGCCGATTACCGCAGGGAACCGTTCACATTTCGCCAGCAAACCGGTGGATATGAGGAAGGTTTGTATTACCTGCGAAAGCTGTATGAGCGGGCTGTAAAGGCGGAGATCAGACCTGTGTATGCGCAGCAGAAATCCGATGAAACAGATGCGCTTTCCAGGCAGGAAGCACGCGCTGCCGCAGAATTCCAGTATGAAAAACTGAAACGCATCGCAGGAGAATACCAGCAACAAGGCAACCTCGAAAAAGCACGCGAATTGTACCTGCGTGCCATCACGATCAAACCGGGCGATCAGGACGCGGTGAAGAAGCTAGAGGCTGTCGATCTATTGCTGAAAGAAAAAGGAGGGAAGTAAATGATTTTGGACCTGTTCTCTGTTGCTTCGGCATATCGCTATATTTCGATATCTGATTATACCGAAGCCCAAACAGCATTCGCATCGCCGCCAAAATTGAATATTCCCTATTCCTCCAGATAAACCCGCTGCACCCTCCTGGAAATAGAAGTCAACACTTCATAAGCCATCGTATCCATTTGCTGCGCCAATGTGCGGATCGGCTGGTTTTCTCCGATGATTTCCACCGTATCGCCAACCTGGACAGCTAAATCGGTTACATCGATCATCGTCATGTCCATGCAAACGCGGCCCAAGACTGGACAAATCTGTCCATTCACGACCATTGTTCCTTTACCTGCGCTCAGCGAGCGTCTGAATCCATCTGCATAACCAACGGGAACAATCGCAATTGTGCGTGGCCTGTCGGCGATGTACGTGCGGTTGTAGCCGACACTTTCACCGGTTTGAATGTGCTTGAGCTGCGAAATGACGCTTTTCCAGGCGATGGCGGGTTTCAGCTGTGCCTGTACCTCCGGATTGGAACTGTAACCATACAGGCCGATGCCGAGCCGTACCATATCGTATTGCGCCTGCGGAAATCGCTGTACGCCTTCCGTATTCAGCAGGTGTTTGATAAAAGGATAAGTCAGGCGTTTTTCAAGGACAGCAGTCACTTCCTCAAACAGTTGGATCTGGTGCAGCGTAAATGAATTGTCGTCGGGGTTGTCTGAATCTGCAAGATGACTGTAAACACCTTTCACGCTGACTTCCGGCTGCGCCTGGAAAAGATCCAGTACCTGTTCCGCTTCCTGTGGTTCGAAACCTAAGCGACGCATGCCTGTGTCGAATTTCAAATGCACCGGATAATTCTCCTGGTTGTGTGTGATCAGCGCTTTGACGAAATTATCCATCAGCTCGTGCGAATAGATCGCAGGCTCGAGCCGGTGCTCAATGATGCTGTCGAAACCATCTTCCTCGGCATTCATGACGAGGATGGGCAGCGTAATGCCATGCTCGCGCAGTTCGACGCCTTCATCTGCATACGCAACACCGAGGTATTCCACACCCGATTTTTGCAGGAATTCAGCCATTTTCTCAGCGCCGGAGCCGTAGGAAGAAGCTTTCACCATGACGAGTAAACGCGTGTGCCTGTCGGTCAGCGAGCGGAAATAATCCAGGTTGGCGCGCACGGCCGACAAGTTGATCTCGACCTGCGTTTTGTGCTTGCGCAGCTGGAACAAACGGGCAATGCGCTGCAATTGTGCCGCACGCGTGCCTTTGATCAGCACTACGCTGTTGCGGATATCCTGGAAAGAAGGCAAATGATCGTGCTCTACGAAGATGATCTGGTCGGGCTTGAAGGCCTGGAGCTTGATGCGGATCTCGATCGCCTTGGCTTCGCTGACACCGTCGAGGGAAATGATTGCTACCCTTTTGCGGTTGCCGGCGACACTCAGCTGGTATTCGAGCGATTGGGTCAATGCATCGAGGTCGAGGTTGTAGGTGTCGTTGACGATCAGGTTTCCGTGGATGCCATCGAAAGTTTCCATGCGCAGTGCGAGCCGCGGCAGGTTTTTGATCTTGTTTTTGAGTTGTTCGACATCCAGTCCGAGGTGGAGCGCGACGGCAATCGCGAGCGCGAGATTCTGCTTGCTGGCGCTGTCCTGGAACGGCGAATGGGCAATCAGCTCTGCATGTTGTGCCGGTGAGACCTTTCGGCCGTTGATCGCCTGGACCTGTGTATCTGCGAGGTTGATCTCGCTATTGTACCACGTACGCTCCGTCCCGGAAAACAAGCGGATTTTTTCGGTCAGCTGTTCAGCCGGCGTATCGAAATTGTGTGCGTGTGCGCTGCCAATGGCTGTAAAAACGCCAAAAGTAGGGGCAATCATCCCGGCGAGGACCTCCATCTCCGCAGGTTGGGAAATTCCGGCTTCGATCAGTGCGACCTGGTGATGTGGCTCCATTTCGAGCAGCGAGAGCGCGACCCCGAGTTGTGAGTTGTAGCTTTTGGGACTGCGCACAACGCGCAACGAACCCGAAATCAGGTGGTAGATCCATTCTTTCACAATCGTTTTGCCGACACTTCCTGTAATTGCAATGACCGGAAAATCGAACTGCTGCCGGTGATATGCGGCGAGTTGCTGCAAAGCTTTCAGCGGCTGATCTACCTGGAAGAAGACAGCATGTGCGTGCTTCGCGGTTTCGAATTGCCTGTTGACCACAAAAATGCGTACGCCTTTCAGGTAAGCATCGGCCACATATTCGTGTCCATCGCGGTGATTCCCAGAAAGCGCGAAAAACACAAGTCCTTCGGGATTGCTGATCTTGCGCGTATCGTAGGCCACGGCCTGGATGGAAAGCGCTGTATCTGTGGAAGGAACTGCGTTGATGATCTGTGAAAAGACAGCTCCTGTCAAATTGATTTTCATATCTGTAAGCTTTTTAAATAGTCGGAAGTCGGATCAGGCCATATGTCCTGCGTCCGGATCGATCTTGTTGTAGCAGCTGCGGCACAGGGGTTCGTAGTTTTCCGTCGCGCCGAGCAGGACCTGGTCTGTTGCGCCCACTGTCCGATGGGAAACATAAGCGAGGTTCCCGCAGGAAAGGCAGATCGCATGCACTTTCGTGACATATTCTGCGATGCAAAGCAATTGCGGCATCGGACCAAAAGGGCGGCCCAGAAAATCCATGTCGAGCCCGGCCACAATAACGCGGACGCTTTTTTTGGCCAGTTCATTGACCACATCCACGATCCCAGCATCCAGGAATTGCGCTTCGTCTATCGCGACAACACGCTCATTCGTCCAGCGGGAAAGGATCTCAGCAGCCGTGTCTACAACAATGGCATCCAGCGAAGTTCCAACATGGCTGATGACCGCATCTTCGGCATAGCGTTGATCGATCCGGGGCTTGAAAAGTGCGATTTTCTGCTGGGCAAATTCAGCACGTTTCAGCCTGCGGATCAATTCTTCCGTTTTCCCGGAGAACATCGATCCGCAGATTACTTCGACCCATCCATGCTGCCTGCTCTCTACAGGAAAATGTTCTAAAAACATGCTTTACAGTTAAAGGTTATCAACATCGGGACACTCAGAAAAAATTACAAAACTGTTTTCAGTCAGCAGATCCTTTCTTAAATTTAGCTTTTAAAAAATGGCCACCGTCAGATGGTTTGTTTTTGATTTGCCGGCAAGTGGAACGACTTGTTGAAAATTTAGCTAAAGATAAATAATTATGTCAAGATTTGGTTCAAAAGAGGAGGTATTGAAGTCAATTGAAGCCCTGTTTCTGCAAATGCAGGAAGGAAAGATGGCCGCTTTTGAAATGGAAGAATTGGTGGAGCTGACCCGCGAATTGCACGAACGTGCGCTGATCCTGCGTTACAAATCTTACGAAGAGCAGGTTTTTGGTATCCGGCCGGAAGCAGCACCTGTTGCTGCCGAACCTGAACCTGTTTCAGAAACCGTTGTTGAACCTGCTTTGCCAGTCAATCACGAGCAGCCCGCTTTTTTCGAAGCGCCGGAGCCTGAACCGCAGATCGAACCGGTTTTTGAGCCGAAAGAAACGGCGGTCGACGAACAACCGGTATTTGATTTTGCCCTGTTCGATGAGCCTGAAGTTGAGCCTGAACCAGAACCGGTACATGTACCTCCATTCCCGGTCATGGAAGAATTAAAAGAAGTGCCCGCGGAAAAAGAGCCGGCATCGGTTCCGGAAGAAATTACAGCGACACCTGCCGTGGAGGCAGCACCCGTTGTGACGCCAACTCCGCCTGTTCAGACAACAGAAGACATTTTTAAAAACATGTCCCTGTCGGATAATTCGTTGGTTTCCAGGTGGCAACAAGCCAAGCTTGAAACGCTCGTTGGTGCTTTCGGACTGAATGAAAAACTTCAGTGCATCCGCGAATTGTTTGACGGTTCCAGCGATGCATTCAACCAGGCGATCCAGCTGCTCGATAACCAGCAGGACCATACAGCAGCGAAACAATTGCTTGTGGCTTACATCCAGGAATACAAGTGGGACCTTGAAAGCGAATCCGCGAAAGAGTTCATTCAAAAGATTGAGCGCCGTTATGCTTAAGGGAGCCTTACTGATCGCTTTTGCATCCTTGTCTTTTCTGTGTTCTGCACAGCTCGAAGAAGCGCGCAGGATAACTAAAGCACTTTGCAGCGAAACCTATTTTGGACGGGGCTACATCAAAGGCGGCGATTCGCTGGCAGCCCTTTTCCTCGAAAAGGAATTCAAAAAGCGCGGGCTGAAAAAATCCGGCAAAAGCTACCTGCAACCGTTTTTAATGGACGTCAACACCTTTCCGGGAAACATGGAAGTGACGCTGGGCGGCAAGACATTGGTTCCGGGCAAAGATTATATCGTCGATCCCGCTTCGGGAAGTATCGCGCACAGTGGCCATCCGCAAGTGCTGACTGCTGAACAGATCATCAGCAGGGATCTGATAAGACAAGTATACAACCAAACGAAGGAAAAACGCGCAAACGGTTACCTGCTCGACAAGCGCGGCTGGAGTGGTGACAGCCTGAAAAGGCTGCAGGCACAAATTGGTGAGCTCGCGGCCATTGGGCCGGTTTGGATTGTAACCGATGAAAAGTTTACCTTTTCCGTGTCGGATGTACAATATCCCCATGCGGTTGTGTATATAAAAGGTTCCGCGTATACACCAGGAACGGAGATTTCCGCAAATATTGATGCAGTATGGAGGAAAAATCACTGTGCCAACAACGTAATTGCAACTTTGCCTGCGCGCAAAAAAACGAAAAACACCATCTTTTTTACCGCACATTACGACCACCTGGGCGGTATGGGCGCACAAACGTTTTTTCCCGGCGGCAATGACAATGCAAGCGGCACGTCCATGTTGTTTACACTCGCGGATTATTTCCTGAAAAATCCAATCGATTACAATATCGTGTTCATCGCTTTTGCCGGTGAAGAAGCAGGTTTGCTAGGTTCCAGCCATTATGTGCAACATCCGACGGTGAAATTGAAAGACATCCGCTTTTTGCTGAACCTCGACATCATGGGCAGCGGCGAAGAAGGAATTACAGTAGTCAATGCAACACTTTTCCCGAAGGAATTTGAAACCCTGCTGGCACTGAATGCGCAAAACCAATACCTGCCTTTGGTCAAAAAAAGGGGCGAAGCAGCCAATTCAGACCATTATTGGTTCACGAAAGCCGGCGTTCCCGCATTTTTTATCTATACGATGGGCGACAACAAACATTATCACGATGTATTCGACACCTACGAAGAATTGTCTTTCAGCGAATATGCAGACATCACGCAGCTGATCGCCGGATTCGTGAAAACGCTTTAGTCGGCGGTTTCCGTTCGTGAGGATATATGCGCTGCACTTCCTGCTTCCCGGTTTCGGTTATTTTCGAGGTGTAACGGATCGCCAGACTGATGTCAATATTCCAAATTCTGGTTCAAAAGAGCAACCGGGCATTCATTTATTCTGTCTATATTGCGACTGGAATGAACTGAAAAACTATGAAACTACACTATTTTCTGTTGTGTCTGATACCGTTTTTTGGCGTTTCCCAGGATTATCTGGGAACCAAGCGCGCACCTGTAAATCAGCATAGAGCCGCCAAATGCTCGCCACCGAACGAATCCACGTTTCTGGCGACGAACAATGTGCGTGCTCTTGTACACACGGCGGGAAATTTGTGGCAGGTTCCCGGACAAAATTTTTCGAGGTATGAAGTGCCTAAAAACTCAGGCATCATGGCCATGTTTACGTCGGCGCTCTGGCTGGGCGGAACGGACATCAACGGTCAGCTGAAGCTGGCAGCCCTGCGCTACCGGGACGGACAGGATTACTGGACTGGTCCGTTGGTGCAGAGCGAGGCGACAATAACCGGTGACAAATGCGCCAAATACGACAGGCATTTCATCACGACCCAGGACATGATCCGCGAATTCAACGGCTGGTATGAAGCAGGACTCGCCGATGCAGAAAACGGGACTGACCTTCAATCCACGAACTTTCCAAATTACAAAGTCCCGAAGATTATCCAGGAATGGCCCGCGCATGGCGATGCATCCATCGGGGAGGATTTTCACCTCGCACCTTTCTACGACAGGAACAACAACGATATTTACGAGTGGGAGGAAGGCGATTATCCGTGGTACGATATCCGGAAAGACAAAGTGTGCAATGTAGACCGGAAAGTCAGCCTGTACGGCGACGAAAATTTCTGGTGGGTGATGAACGACAAAGGAAATATCCATACGGAAACCGGCAGCGAGCCGATCGGGATGGAGATCCGCGCACAGGCCTTTGCTTTTGCGACCAATGACGAGGTCAACAACATGACCTTTTACAATTACGAATTGATCAACCGCGGAACTTACACCTTGTACAATTCCTACTTCGGATGTTTTGTCGATGCAGCGCTCGGCGATCCTTTTGACGATTATGTCGGCTGCGATGTCAATCGGGGTCTCGGTTATGTGTACAACGGCGATGCTTTTGATGCCGACAACAACGGATTCAGAGGATATGGAAGCACCCCGGCTGCGGTTGGCGTTGATTTTTTCGAAGGACCTTTCCAGGACAACGACCAGCTGGACAATGCATTTGGGATTGGAACGGATGAAGCGCTGAACGGGATTGGATATGGTGACGGGATCATCGACAACGAACGTTTCGGCATGCGCCGTTTCCTGTATTATGTCAATTCCGGAGGCGGGGCAAACCCGAATCAGACGGACCCGACAGATGCGCCGGATTATTACAATTTCCTCCGCGGTTTCTGGAAAGACGGAACACCGTTCTATTACGGCGGAAGTGGTCACTTGTCAGACCCGGAAGCGAACCCGAACATGCGGTGCGATTTCATGTTCCCGGGCGATACTGATCCGCAGGGTTGGGGAACGAATGGCATTCCTCAGGCGCCGTGGACGGAAATCACAGCTGGCAATGAGCCTTATGACAGGCGTTTTTTGCAGTCCGCAGGACCATTTGTACTGAAGCCTGGCGCGGTCAATAACATTACCGTAGGCGTTGTCTGGGCGCGTGCCGCGGCCGGCGGGCCTTTTGCTTCTGTGGAAGTACTGCGCCGTGCGGATGACAAAGCGCAGGCCTTGTTTGAGAACTGCTTCAAAGTGCTCGACGGGCCGAACTCACCCGATATGTCGATCCAGGAACTGGAAAACCAGCTAATCCTGACGATCCAGAATCCGCTTAATTCAAACAATGTAGGTGAAAATTACAAGGAATTTGACCCGTTCATTGTTGCGGCGGATTCAGCAGCCGATAAATTCTACCGTTTCCAGGGCTACCAGATCTTCCAGGTCATCAGCACGGCCGTTTCGGTTTCAGACATTCTCGATGTTTCCAAATCGCGGCTCGTAGCGCAATGCGACATCAAGGACAATATCGGGACGATCATCAATTTTGAATACGACGAAGACCTGCAGGCATCCATACCTGTAGAAAAAGTGCGTGCAGCCAATGAAGGAATCCGGCACAGCTTCAGCATTACTGCGGATGCTTTTGCGCAGGGAGAAAGAAGACTTGTGAATTTCAAACGGTATTATTATATGGCCGTTGCCTATGCGCACAACAATTATGCGCCGTATGATCCCAACGATCCGAGCAAGCTCGACGGACAGAAAAAACGCTACATCTCAAGCCGCAAAGCGACTTTGGGAGAGGTCAAGGTCGTGGAAGGAATTCCGCATCTGCCGGCCCCGGAAGCAGGAGGGACAATGCATTTGCTGGCCTACGGACAAACCCCTGAAATTACAAGACTCGATGGTCGTGGAAACGGTTCGCATGAACTCGATCTGACAAATGCTTCTTTGCAGGAAATCCTGACCCATGGCATCGCTGCGGAACCTACTTATCAAAAAGACCAGGGCCCGATCCAGGTTAAAATCGTGGACCCGCTCAACGTTGTAGGCGGCTATTTCGAATGCCGTTTCGATAACTTCACAGGCAACAACACCGGGCAGGCATCCTGGACAATCTACAGGTATGGGGAAAATGGCGAACTGCTGGATTTTGTGGCTTCCGACCGCACGATTGCTTCCGACAACGAGCAGCTGATCCCGAAATGGGGGATTTCCGTGCAAATCTTCCAGCACAAATATTACCATGTAGGTGCGATTTCTGTTCCTACATATGCCTATTTTACCGATCCGCTGAGCTGCACCATGACTTTCGCGGATTCTTCGAAGCGTTGGCTGACGATGTTGCAGGACGACGATTCCTTCTTTCCGACCAACTGGATCCGTTCCGGCAATTTCCTGCCACTTCCTGCGGATGACGATCCGGCACTCGGTTACCGGAACCCGGCTTGCTACCGCGACAAGGTGAATGTGGATCCGGAAAAAAAATATGCGAAGCTGCTGAACGGCGGATTGACGCACTTCAGCCTGGTGGGTAACGATTGTGCTTTCATGCCTGTAGGCGCGAAGGCCGGCATTGCCACGGCGCAAACATTGGGTACGATGGCACGCGCTTCGAGTGTGGATATCGTGATCACCGAAAACAAAGATTTGTGGACCCGCTGCGCGGTGATTGAGCTTGGCCGCGACGAGAACCTGAATATCGGCCAGGCGCAGTCCGGAACATTGCGCAGGACGATGAGCGTCGATAAAGAAGGATTGACAGATGCATCCGGCACTTTCGGAATGGGCTGGTTCCCTGGGTATGCGATCGATCTCGAAACCGGTTTGCGCCTGCATATGGCTTTTGGCGAAAATTCATTCCTGCAAAGTGAAAAGGGTGCGGACATGATCTGGAACCCGACAGACCGTTTGCTTGATAGCCAGGGTAACCCGCTGATGGGCGGTATGCAGCCGATTTATGTCTTTGGCGCCGGGATTGCGAATACAACCTGTCCGTATTACAACGGCAGCAATACCTGGATTTACGACCAGCTGTTAAATGAAACATCGAATAGTTACCGGGTGGCCTACTCGAACCTGATGTGGGTTGTGAATACGCTGGGCGCTACGCACCAGGAACACCTCTCCACAGATGTGAAAATCCGCCTGCGTATCAACAAAGAATATGAGAACTACAATGCAACTGGCAAAAACGGCGGCAAGCCGATGTATAGCTGGAACATGAATCCGGTCAGCACGCAATTCGGCCGGAAGTCTGTCCTTGCAGATGTGCTGAAGCTGATCAACGTCGTCCCGAATCCGTATTATGCCTATTCCGAATACGAGAACAGTCAACTCGATACGCGTGTAAAGATCACAAACCTGCCGGAAAACTGTACCGTGAAGATCTACAATGTTTCAGGCAAGCAGATTCGTTCGATGAAAAAATCGAATCGCCTGACTTTCCTGGACTGGAACCTGAAAAACGACAAAGGAATCCCTGTCGCTTCGGGCATTTACCTGATCCATGTCGATGTGCCGGATGTGGGCGAAGTGGTTTTGAAATCCTTCGTAGGCATGCGCGTTCCGGATCTGGAAACGCTTTGATGAGATTATAAGCTATGCAAAAGGGACGATAATAAATCGTCCCTTTTTGATGGAGTTAATGAGTGTATAATCACTCCGGAATACTAATCCGGAACGTTGTGCCTTTTCCAAGTTCGGATTCAAGCACAAAAACTTTTCCTTTGTGGTATTCGCGGACGATCCTTTTAACCAGCGAAAGTCCAAGTCCCCAACCGCGCTTGCGGGTCGTGAAACCTGGCTCGAAAATCGTTTTGAATTGTTTCGGTTGAATGCCTTTACCGGTATCTGAAATGTCGATGTGCACCCAGCCCGTGGTCTGGTGAATGTAAACCGACAGCTCACCGGACGTCTCCATCGAATCAACTGCATTCTTGCAGATGTTCTCGATTACCCATTCCATCAGGGAAGCATTGTGCGAAGCCGGGATCTCAGCGTATTCTGAATCAAATTTGAAAACGATTTTTTGGGAAATGCGGTGACGCAGGTAATCCATGACGGAACGTGCCGTGGCGACAATGTCCTTGCGCTCGAGCTTCGTGCCTGAACCGATCTTCGAAAAACGGTCTGTGACTTTTTCGAGCCGGTCGACATCCTTCTGCATTTCCGAGACCATCATCTGGTCGATCTCCTGGCTTTCGAGCAGTTGTACCCAGGCCATCAAAGAAGACAACGGAGTGCCGAGCTGATGCGCGGTTTCCTTGGCCATTCCTGCCCAGACCTGGTTTTGTTCTGCTTTCCGGAAAGTGCTGAAAATCAAATATCCGATCAGGATGAACAAACCGATGATGCCAAACTGGATGTATGGAAAATATTGGAGCTGTTTTAATTCAGGACTGTCGTCGTACAATAACAAGCTGTTCTGTTCCTTTCCGAAATCGATTTGTATCGGCGTATTGATCGATTTCAGCAGCGCGATCGTGCGTTCGCGCGCACCGTCCCGGACCTGTTTAGCCGGCAGGTTGGAAGACAGGATCGTATCTGTTTTTTCGTCGAGCAGCAATACGGGAACCATGCCTGTATTGGCAATCAGCTCGCGGTTGAAAGACTGGATCAGTGAATCCCGTTCCTGTTCGAGCTTCGTGATTTGCTTGGAATCGTTGTATGTATAGGTCATGAACAGACCTTCGTAGACTTCGATCGTAAAAGCGGGATTTTTCAGCTTCCATTCGTCGGACAGGCTGCGGAGCGAATCGTCGAACTTTCTGACGATCTGTTTGCGTGTCAGTTGCGGATACAATTTCCGGATGTGGCTCGTGTCGAAATCGAGGTTGATGGAGCCTGAGATCGCACGGTTATTGTCGAGCAGGATCACAGGGATATCTTTGTTCTTGCTGATGATCTTCAGTGGGAGCGTATAATCCGGCATCGCGTCGCCGGCAATCGGTTTGGAGACCTCCTTCGTGGCGTCGATCCACATTTCCATTTCCGCGCGCTCTTTGTCGCGCAGCTGCGAAAAAGTACGGTTTGTCAACTGCACCAGTTCTGCCTTCTTCTTGATCGCATCCGCCCATTGGGTAACACGGTCACGCTCGCGCTTGCCCACGCGGGCGACGATGGAATTAGAGACGAACAGCGATGCGCCCACGAGCAGCAAAGCCAGCACGAGCAATACGATTTTCCATTTTTGCTTGTTCGAATACAGGTTCATTTATGTGCTGAATTAAGTTCCTGCCGGGGATCCGACGCGTGAAATTACAAATTTTTCAGGTCAGTCAACCTCGAACTCCAACTCTTTGGGTTTCGAGGCTTCCTTGATCTTATTGAGCTTTTCCTTGATGCCTTTTTTGAGCTTTGAATCTTCTTTTTTAGGCGCTGAGAATTCCTCTTCTTTTTTGGGATCGCCGAAATCCATCTCGAGCTCTTCTTTCTGCACCTTGACGGGTTTGTAAGTACCGATCGTCGTATCGCCCTTGCGCCAGCCAAATTCGGATTTCAGGATGGACATCGCTTCCTGTTTCGCAGCTTCGCGGTTTTCCTTCACCTGTTGTTTTTTCGCTGTTTGGTCCCATTCGATCGTCGGATTGTCGAGGTTGCCGTACATGTGCATGAAAACGTGCATGCCGGTTCCGTCGTCGATGATCTCACCAAATTCCGTTTCTGTTCGTTTCGTGATCAGGTCGCGCAGGCGGAACTCAAAATGGTAATCGATCAGGTTCTCAAAGGTATGGTAGCCAAAAGTCTCGATGTCGAGCGCATTGGATCGGATCGACATCAGCGGAATCTCCAGTCGGCCGTTTTGAATCAGCAAGGTGTTGTCCAGCGTTTCGAATTGCAGGTCCAGGAGCTTTTGCTCGAGGGAATTGATGTTTTTCGCTTTGAGGATCAGTCTCGCCGAAGATTTCTTCAGGCTTTCGGTGATGGATTTGAAGGCACCGACATCTTTCAGCCTGCCGTCTACAATGCGGATGTGGATGCGCGACAAAATCCCCGCTTTGCGGATGCCTGTCCGCAGGTCGAATGGCGCCTGGAAAGACATGTCGACATGGGCTTTGCCTGAAATATTGTTCTCGGCGATCACAGTCTGGTCAAAATTGTTCCATTCGCGGAACAGGTTCTTGAAATAGATGTTTTCCGACGCGAGCTCCGATTTCAGCAGCAAATATTCCGGACTGGTCTCTTCGATACTGAGATTGCCGCGGATTCCGGCTTGTGCATTCTCCACGAAAAGCTGGCGGAACGTCAGTCGCCTGCTGTCCACGTCGAGCCCGCTGCGCAGGCGGTTGAAGGTATGTGTGCCGTATTTCAGCTGACCGATGTTCAATTGCACTTTTCCTTCGATATCGTCGGGTAGCACATGCATTCTTTCTTTAATGGCAACAGGCTTTGCGGAAACATGCGTCGAGCTCAAATCGGCTACATCGATGAAATTGCTCGCGAGATCGACATGGGAAACGAGCTTTCCGGTTTTGCGGAAGTAATCGGACAATTGCTGGAAAACCCCGTTCAGCCTGAAATCAGAATGACCGATCACAACAGAAATATTCTCCAATGCGGCTTCGTCTTCCAATACGTTCACACGGCCGTTCAGGGATTTGAAAGTACGGCTGTCCTCGAGCAGGCTCACATCGATCTGCTCCAGTCCCAACTGCGCCTGGCAGGCCCGGATGTCATAAGCAGCAGAACCGCTTTGCCGGGGTAAGGTTTGTACAGCAAACTGGCTGTTGATGTCGAGGTTTCCTTTGATCTGATCGATGTAAGGCAACTTGAAAAGGCCGTGAATGCTGGCGAGATCGAGCCGGCCTTTGGCTTTGCCCTGTAAGAATGGCGCCGCGAAATTGGTCAGCAGTACTTCGCCCTGGAATGGTCCGCTAACGGTGTTGAAACGCAGGTTCCAGAGCTTCAGGAATTCGTTGCGCTTGCCGTCTTTGTTGGAGTATTTTCCACGCAGGAAGATGTTTGAGAAACGCAGGTTTTGTGAAGGCTCGCGCAAAGAGCCATTGTTGATGTCGAAGTTGCAGACGATCGTCGGCGCCTGATCAGTTTTGGGTTGTCCGCGGACGGCGAGCTCAAAATTGAAAAAGCCTTGCCCCTGGTAAGTCTGAATGTGTTGGGTCTGATTATTCGCGAGGTTGTTGGCAACATCCTGTAATCTCAGGTGACGCGCACGGATGTCGAGCTGTAACTGCTCGGGCGTCACTTTCCCCCGCAGTGTGAAAGGTAATCTCGCAAGGAAAATCGTTGCTTTCGGAATCTCGAAGCTGCTTTTTTGCTGATCCACAAGGATCGAAAGATCGAATGATGCCGGTTTGTTGCTGAGTAAAGTGACCTGGTCGTTTTTGAGCTGGTGGATATGGAGCAGGCTCCGCGCATGCATTGTGAACCGTTCTTCGGTGAACCGGCCTTCGAGGTCGAGCTCTTTGACAAAAGTTGTGTATTGTTGTCCTGTCGCGTGATTCAGGTATGCGAAACGCATTTGGTCGAAATGCACCGATTCAAGGTTCAGATTGAATTTCGTTTCCCCTGCCTCTTTGTTCTCTTTCAGGATGTTGTAATTCACTTTGCCGAGGGAATCGATCTTCAATTGCACGGTTCCAGGTCTGATCTCGATCTTTTTCACCTTGTATTCCTTGCGCCAGATATCGGCCACATTAAACTTCAGCCGGATCTGATCGCTGTAGAGGAGTGTGTCGGCGCGCGTGGAACGGGGCAACGCATCTGAAATGAAAACATGGTTGAAATCGACGGAAAGATTCGGGAAGGTACGCCAGAAAGTCACGTCGATCTTCGAAACAGTCACCTTCGCGTTCAGGTTTTTATTGACTTCGCCGACGACGTAATTGATGATGTCATCCTTGAAAACATACAGCAATAGCGTGACCAGCAGGCACAGGCTGAGGACTGTTCCGAGGAACCATTTCGCTATTTTCCATATTTTCCGGCGCATACGCTGTAAAAGTATAACGGAATACCGCCGGAATATTACGATTCGCGAGGATTTATCAACTGTTAAATTTTAATACCTTCCAATCCGTCGAATTCCGACAGTGATTGGAAGTGAATAATCTCAAGTCCTAAGATAGCGCGTTCCTCCGCAAGGTCAGTACCGGATTTTTGCCCAAAACAGATCTGCCGTGCTGATTCTTTTAAATTTTAAGCGGACAACTCTGTTTTACAAATCGCATTCGTTATCTTTGTGCTTTACAAGAAATTTGAACATACCAGGATGAGTTTACTGACTGTAGGGAGTGTTGCGTTTGATGCAATTGAGACTCCTTTCGGGAAAACCGATAAAATTATAGGTGGGGCTGGAACGTACATTGCGTTGGCGGCTTCCTTTTTTGAGAAAAACCAGCAGATTGTATCTGTTGTCGGAGAAGATTTCCCGCAGTCGATGCTGGACATTCTTGCACAACGCGGTGTTGACCTCGCAGGTTTGCAGATCAAGCAGGGCGAGAAGACCTTTTTCTGGTCAGGCAAGTACCACAACGACATGAATACGCGCGATACGCTGATCACGGAATTGAACGTGCTCGAGCATTTCGATCCGATTATTCCGGCAGATTACCAGGGTGTAGAATACCTGATGCTGGGAAATCTGAGTCCGCAGGTACAGCGCCAGGTGGTTGAGCGTTTGACCGAAAGACCGAAGCTGATCGCAATGGACACGATGAATTTCTGGATGGACATCGCCCTCGAAGACCTGAAACAAACCTTGTCTCTGATCGATTTGCTGATCATCAACGACGAAGAAGCGCGTCAATTGTCCGGAGAAAGCTCTTTGGTCAAAGCGGCGAAAGTCATTCGCGCGATGGGGCCAAAATACCTGATCATCAAAAAAGGTGAGCACGGCGCTTTGCTGTTCCACGAAGAGAAAGTATTTGCAGCACCGGCTTTGCCACTGGAAGAAGTTTTCGATCCGACAGGAGCCGGAGATACTTTTGCAGGCGGATTCATGGGCTACCTGGCCAGCACAAACGATATTTCTTTCGACAATATGAAACGCGCGATCATTGCAGGATCTGCATTGGCGTCTTTCTGCGTTGAAAAATTCGGAACTGAGAAATTACTGGAGATCTCCCAGCAAGATATGGAAAACCGCATTCAACAATTTGTCGCACTGGCAAATTTTGACATGATCTATCAAATAGGATAATAAAAATTCCTGCGTTATGGAAAAGACTGAATTTATTGAGCAACTAAAGGCATTGACTGCCCAGGAAGATGTACTGGCAGTGAGCCGCGAAGTCAACGAGCTGAAAGCGAAGTTCGAAGACTTTTGTATCGAGGAGGAACGCCTGAAGCAGGTTGCTTTCCTGGAAGCCCAGGAAAAAGGCGAAGCGACCGAGGAAGAGCGCGTGCCGGACCCGTTGAAAGACGAGTTCTACCAGATTTATTCAGCTTTCCGCGACCAGAAGGCCGCGGTTTCCACAGCTCAGAAGCTCGAGCAGGAATCGAACCTGCGCCACAAGCGCAGCCTGATCGACAGATTGAAAACATTGATCTCCGAAGAGGAAAATATCGGCGTAGCCGTAGGCACCTACAAGGAGATCCACGAAGCCTGGAAACAGGTGGGCGACATTGCCCGTGAAAAAAGACAGGAGATCCAGGCAGAATATTCAAAACTGCTTGAATCTTTCTTTCACAACCTGAAGATTTACAGGGAGCTCAAAGAACACGATTTAAAACGCAATTTCCAGATCAAAACGGAACTTGTCGAAAAGATCAAGGCCCTGCACACGCACGAATCCATCAAGGAGATCGAAGCATCGATCAAGGCCTTGCAGAATGAATTCGACGAAACCGGTCCTGTTCCGCAGGAAGAATGGGAAAATGTCAAAACAGCTTACTGGGATGCAGTCAAAGCGGTTTATGCAAGGATCCATGATTTTTACGAAGTGAAGCGCGGTGAATTGCGTGGCAACATCGAAAAGAAACAGGAATTACTGAACGAAGTGACGGCTTTCGTGGAAGGACTTGGCGAAATCACCAGCACGAAAGTGTGGGAAGAGCATACGCAGGTATTGTTGAAGCACCAGGATGCGTGGAAACACATCGGCTTCGGCACAAAAAAGGAAAATGAAGAGTTGTGGACGGCTTTCCGTCAGCAATGCGATATTTTCTTTGCCCGTAAAAAAGCATTTTTTGAAGGTCTGAGATCCCAGTTTGACGAAGTCGCTTCGGCGAAGAAAAAACTCGTGGATGCGGTGGTTTCCCTGAAAGATTCTACCGAGTGGAAAACGGCAACGGAGAAAATCGTGCATTTGCAGCAGGAATGGAAAAAGCTTGGCAATGCCGGACAGCGCAATGAGCAATCGCTGTGGAAAGAGTTCCGCGGTGCCTGCGATTCCTTCTTCAACGCGAAACAAAAGCATTTTGAAGAGTCCGACAAGCTGAACGAGATCAACCTCGCTGCGAAGCTCGACATCATCGCGAAAATAGAAGCTTACGAAGCACCGGAAAATAAAAAGCAGGCATTGGACGATCTGAAGGAATTTTCTTCAGCATTCAATGCAGTAGGAAAAGTGCCTTTCAAGGAAAAAGACAATGTCTACAACGCTTATAAAACGGCGATCGACGCGCATTACACGAAATTGAAGCTCGAAGGCGCTGAAAAGGACAAAGCGATGTTCCAGGCGCGCATGGATTCGATGAAAGCCAATCCGAATGCCGACAAGATCATGGACCGCGAGCGCCGCGACATGCAATTGCAGATCCAGACCCTGAAGCAGGATATCCTGCAATATGAGAACAACCTAGGCTTCTTTGCCCGCTCCAAAGGTGCGGATGCGCTGAAGAAAGAAGTAGAATCGAAGATCAACGGCGCCAAACGCAAAATTGAGGAATACCAACGCAAAATTAAGCTGCTGGCGAATGAATAAATTTGTAAATATCCTGATGCTCCTGCTGATGCTTCCGACGATGGCGATTACGATCTACGTCGGATTCGACCTGCCGGTTGAATTTATCAAAACGACCGGTGAGCACATGCCTTTCAAAGCGGAATCGTTCCTGATCTTTGCAGGTTTGCTGCTGATTGTAGGCGCCAGAAGATCTGTGCGCCGTTGGTTGGGTGTCCGCATGGTGAACCAGATCCCGAGATTCCAGTGGAACGAGCCGATGGGCGCCAGCCGCCTGAAACAGGTCAACCTGTACCTGATCATGGAAGCGGGCGTTTCCTTTTTTCTCGCATTTTCATGCTGGGCCGTGACCCATCAATCCTGGCCGGTGGTGCTTGTAATGACTGTTTTAGGGATCGATCACCTGTTGTTTGCCATTGTTGGCAGACAAAAAAACAGATTTCGCGTTGGCGTAACTTCCAAGGCGATCGTTGTGGCCGACCGCGACATCAAAGTGATTTATTTTTCTGGCCTTCGCCGCGTCAGTACACACCAGCAAAGCTTGTTTTTCGATTACATCAAGGAATTGCAGTTTGCTGTTCCGATTGACGTAGTTGCGCAGGAAAACAGGACCCTGTTCCGCGAAACGATTGAAAAGAACATCAACCGGGACAAAGTGTATTTTTCAGAAGGATTCAAGGAGTTTTAAATTCCGAGTGCCTCCTCTACCTGCGTACAAACCTTTTGGTGATCGTAGGCTTGTGCCAGCTCAATCAGCATTTGCGGTGTAAAAGCCGTTGGTTCCTGCAGGAATTCGTCTATTTTTTTTGCCAGGCTTTCTGCGTTGAGCGGTTCGAATAAGTATCCAGCTTCGCCCCATTGGAGTATTTCCGGTGTTCCGCCGGCATTGCTGCCAATTACAGGTGTTCCGCTCGCCATTGATTCGATCGTGACCATGCCGAAGGTTTCCGCTTTTGAAGCCATAACAAAAGCATCCATCGCTTTGTAAAAAGACGCAATGTCTTCCCGGAATGGGCGGATAAAAACCCGGTTTTCCCAGTTGTTTTCGCCAATCATTGTTTCAATCTGCCTGAAATATGCCAGTCCTTCTCCACGTGTAGGTTCGCCCAGCAGGCAAACACAAACTTCCCGGTCAGTAACGGATTGCAAGGCTTCAAGCAATAACAACTGTCCTTTCTGCGGATCAAAACGGCCGATCAATCCGACTATTTTGCGATCCTGCGGCAGATCCAGCAAGGTTCTCGCTGCATGCATGTCCAAAGCTTTCTGAAAAGGCTCCAGGTCCAATCCGGAAGGGATGACGCGGATCTTGGAAGCATGGAAGCGTGTCATTGTTTGTACCTGTTCTGCCAGCCAGTTGAGTGGACAGGACCAAAGATCGATGTAGCTGAAACGCAATGTGTGCAGCAGGTTTTTCTTGTTGACGCCGAGCTGCATTTCCATGAAATAGGATAAATGGATGTTGCGGGAGATTCTTTTCGCGATCGCGGCTACGCTCATGTCGCGGTTGTCGCGCAATACGAGGTGCGAAACCTGTTGCTGTTTCAGCTGTTTTGCGAGCTTTTTTCCCGCTTTGAAATCGTAATATTTCCGGTGCAGGCCAATGAAAACGACCGGGATTTGCTGTAGTGCTGCCTTTTCGGCGATCGGTGCATTTTCCCTGCAAAACAGCACAACTTCGTGGCCGCGTTCCTGCATCCAGCCTGCATTCCGCAGTTGGTTCATTTCCAGTCCTCCCCAGCTGATAGAGCTGCACAAATAGCCGATTTTCGTTTTCATGTCGCAAATGTATAAAAAAGCACAGATACCGGTTGTCCGCGAATCCCATCCAAAAAACACAAAAATGATTCCTGCGCGCTTTATTTTTAGCATCTTTGAGGTAAAATCAAACCCTGCGGGGGAATTATTATGACCATTCAGTACTTCAGCCATGCGTGAAATCATCCGGAAACCCATCGTTGCTTATTTTATTGCGCTGTTCTTTTTATCAGCTCTTTTCTTCCTGATCCCGATCAATTTGTTTGATGGCGAGATCGTATTCAGGTACAATGGTGTTGAATTCACCGAGAAAGCAAAACTCAGCCTGTCCTATTTCATCGGTATTGGTGCCAGCGCGGAAGAAACAAAAGACGTTGTCGGATTTCACCTGATCGGTCAGGGTTACCTCCTGGTTTTCCTGATCCTGGGCGCTTTGCCTGCGTTGATTGCTTACCGCGTGCGTGTTGCGAATCAGCTGGAGAAGCGGAAGTGATAAAAGGGAGCTGCTATTGTGCTTCATCGGAAGAAGTATTTGCTTTTCAAATACTCCTTCCACGAAATATTCCGATAATTACTTAGCTTTGCACCCCACAATAAAATAAAACAAAAGTATCTTTTATGATTAAACACATTGTCATGGCTTTGGGGCTTTTCGTCCCTGCTTTTCTATTTTCCCAGGCCGTAGTGAAGGGAGATGTATTGATTAATCCTTATATAGGTCTTTTTGGTACAGATATTACGAAATTTAAGTCTGAGAAGGATATGATCGAAGTAGTAGACCACAAGCGTGCCACAAGCGGAGGGATAAGGGGACAATACATTTCAGGAGAATTTGGGGATGTTGTGTATGGCATTGGGCTGGATCTGGGATATTCTACAGAATCATTTTCATGGACGGAGGAATTACAGGAAAGTTCAGGTATTTTTGGAGAGACAACTTTTTCCTATGTAGACAGAATTCGTAAGCGAAACACAACGTATGGGGGAATGTTTGTAGACACACATTTTTTTAGGTATTTCGACAAGTTAGATTTTTCAATGAGTATAATGTTTGGATACGGGGCCGTAAAATATGTAGATACACCTGCAGATTCGAACCAAAATCTTTACAGATCAGAAAGTACGTTTGTTTACAACTGGCATGCAGGTGTCGATTATTTTGTAATAGAGCATCTGGCATTATCACTCAGGCTTGGAATCGGTACGCAGGGAATCTTACAGACAGGGTTAACTTTTAAACTTTAATCTGATGAAAAGAATTATATATGTTCTGGTGTTTATGGCGTCTAATTTAGCCTTTGCGCAGATCATTGACCTGTCCGATGCGAAAGGTATCAATGGAAAGGTGTATCGCTTTGGACAAGGCTACATGGTAAATAGTGCTATGGGGCCTAAAAAGAGTCAGCTGACCTATTTTGACAATCAGGGAAAAAAAGTATGGGAGAATGCAGTTTCTCCATTTAACTTCAACAACGAGGTGATACTGGGGACTGACTATTTTTTCCACATCAATTACAGCTACAGTCCTACCGCACTGATGGAGAAATCCAGTGATGAAAATCCCATTCGGATCACAAAGTTCAATACGGAAGGGAAAATGATTTACAGTGATACCAAAATTCCCAATTTTTTCCGTGAATTCACCCACAGTGCGAAAATAAGTGGGGTATTCCGAGAATGTACGTTTGTGATGAATGACAATGTGTACATGTTGTTCAGTTATGAAGTGAAAGACGACATCGAATATTATCTGTGCCGTTTTGATGCCGAATTCAAGGTGACGGTAAAGAAACTGAGTATGAAATGTTCAGCCGAAGCGATAAAAAAGATCCAGATCGGGGAACCGAAATTGATCCATCTTGACCAGAATAACGCATACTTTGTGCAGGCTAAAAATATGGACAATGCTTTCGCCTTTTCGACAGTTGCAATAGACCTGAATACACTAGAGGAGAAAATAGTTTTTGAAAATGTAAGTATGCCTTCCAATGCAGTAAGTGGGTATAAATCTGTTTTGAAATACACGTCGTCAAATCTGTCATTCCAGGATAATTATAGTGGGAACAATTATTACACCTACCTGAAATCGTCAGGAAATAAGGATGTATTTGTGTCTACGCTCAATAGCTATTTTGATGGTAAGAAGATCGGGGATAAATTCTTTTTCTATGGTTTTAGCCTGGAGAACAAGAAAATGAATGGTATCTGGGTTAGTGAAATCAATCACACATCAGAAATAGCAAGTTGTGAGGTGCTGAAGATCAAAGACCCGAAGTTCGACGATGGATCAATTGAGTCCATGAATTTATTCAATATCGGGGATGAATATGAAGTTGCACTCGTTAATGAGGAAGGCCCCTGGACCTTAGATATGGATGGGACAATGAAAGTTGCAACAAAGAAATTTGTTGAGGAAAACACCAATCCTATGTTCACATTGGCATTGGTAGGAGAGAAAACCGTAAGAAACAAGAGGGTCTCGATCCAAGGGAATAAAATCTACCTTTTTAAAGAGGGTAAGAATAAACTGGTCTCTATTACACAATATTAGTAAAATAAGATTTTTAATTCATATACTCCGGCAAAATCCTGTCGGAGTATTTTTTTATCCGTCCAGGAGCTACAAAAAGGCAAGTATTTCCAATCCTTGTCAATAAAAGGTTTTAATATATTCTACCGCTGTTTCTCAATGGTTATTGATGTTCTTCCGAATCCACCTTTTCGGCAGACAAGTGGCATTTCTCATCATTTAGTTAACTTTACTGCAATTCGTTGTGGTACGAAATTGGATTGCCCGTTTCCAACGCATTATTTTACATTCATAATACAAGACCATGTTCTTAAAAAAACTTTGTTTCATCCTGTTGAGTGGAAGTTTGTACTTCTTTTCAGGAACTGCCGGTGCACAATCCCGGCAGGAGCTTGCTACATCCACGCAGAAAACTGTTTCCAGTGGTGACTGGGAGAAATTGGCTAACCTGATCAAGGATGGTCTTGGCAAGGATGCTTTTACTTTGCTGAAACAAATGCTCGAAAAGGCGGTTGTTGCCAATGACGGTCCGGAGCTGGTGAAAATCCTGGAGATTTACCCTGAAATATTCTACGATGCCCTGCTTGAAGATGACGAGAAACAAGCGGCATATACAGACCTGGATCAATGGGCAGCTGCGGCGAAAGTACCGACTGCGAATTTTTTGCATACTTTCCTGGCAGATCAGCTACGCAGCAATTACGATTGGAGACAGCTGGCGCAATCGGATAAAGAAACGGCGGAAAATGAAGGACGCTATATCCTTTTTGACAGCGGGAAGCTGAAAGAGATGATTCGCAAACACCGGGAGCTCGCTTTGAAAGACAAGGCTACCCTGCAACAAACTTCTGCGACAAGCTACGAAAAAGCTTTGCAATACAATGCTGCGGATCTGGTTCAGAAACCAACGCTGTGGGACTATTTTGCAGCGAAAATGTTTGAGGATGGTTTCGATCAACCTGAACTCCTGACAGCAGAACAGCCCGGCGACAGCTTGTGGTTTGGCCCTACGGAAAATTTTATCAAGAACCGGAATGACGAAATCCTGCGCCTGTACCAGGAACTCGAGTTGTTCCACGCGCAGCAGAAAAACATGGATGCTTACGTTTACTGGAGCTTGCAGCGCATCGACCATGTATCGGGAAAATTAGATTACCTGAGCTCCGAGCAGATCCATCGCCTGGAGTCGGCCGCCTATCAGTGGCTTTTGAAGCGTGTCGAAGCACATTCGGCAGCACTGGGTGTCATCCTGCAACAAGCCCATCTGCTGACAGAAGCCGGCTCACTTTACGACTGGCAAACAAATACAAAGGTCCGCGACAAGAACGCGGAAGCCCTGCAATTGCTGGAAAGCAGCGTACAGAAATACAATACTTCGATCTACAAGCCGCAGGCCCTGGAGCAAATGCGTGCAATCCGCGCTACAGAAGTTTCGCTCGCATTTCAAAATGAACAAGCGCTGCATGAAGCGGCTTTGCTGAAGATTAGCTACCGCAATTTCCCAAAGGCATATTTGACAGTTTACCATGTGGACAAGTTTGCTGCGCCCGCCAAAGAGGTGAATAACCCGCTTTTCGGACATACGCTTACGAAAGTATACGCGCAGGAAATGGTGTTGGAAACCAACGGTCTTTATAACAAGCATACGAAAGATTTCCTGTTGCCTGCCTGGACCAAAACCGGGAAATACCTCGTGCTCGTGACGTCCACGAAAGACAGCGCGGCGATTGTTTTGTCCAACAGCAAAATCGATGAAAAGGCTGGAAACGCCTGGGATTTTATCGATATTCATGCAGTCAAAGTAGTCGCCCACAGCGCTGAAGGTCGCCTGCACCTAGCCGTTCTCGATGCGCAAACAGGTGCACCGATTTCCGGGGCTACAGTTAAACTGGCGCCGGATCGTACATTAGCGGAAGAAAAGGTTGCAGGAAAAACCAATGCGCAGGGCATGCTTGATGTACCGATGACATCGCCAGGCACCTGGAAAGTCGTTTACAAAGGTGACAGCATCTCGCAATTCAAATATGGCTATTTCAATACAGAATCCCGCGAGAAGGTCCATTATGCCTTATTGACAGACCGCAAAATCTACCGTCCGGGGCAAACTGTGTATTATAAGTTATATGCTTATACGGGCGATTCGCCGGATTTCAAGGTGTTGGACAAATATGCTGGTGAATTGGAGCTACAGGATATCAATGGAGAAAAAGTCGCTTCCGCAGCTGTCCGCACGAATGAACGGGGAACGTTTTCAGGATCTTTCCAATTGCCTTTGAGCCAGCTTGCGCTTGGGGGTATGCAGTTTGTGATCGGCGATCGCCACATCGACAACATTTTGGTTGAGGAATACAAACGGCCGACTTTTGAGGTTAGCTCCGAGCTCGACCGCGAAAATTATGCTTTCGGTGATCTCGTGACCGTGCGCGGAAAAGCGAATGCTTACGCAGGATATGGAATCAGCCAGGCAAAAGTGCAGCTGACATTGACGGCCAATGCCGGTTTTTACCGTTATTCGTCGTATGAAAGCAAGACGATCCTGGATACGGTGCTGACCACAGATGGAACAGGTGCTTTCCGGTTTACTTTTAAGGCAGATAAACCCTGGAAAGATGCTTATAATGCTGACTTTACAGTCGAGATATCCGTAACGAGTCCATCCGGGGAAACCCAGTCTACTTCTATTTCCACTTTTATTGGTCGTTCGGTACCGGATTGGCTCGTGCATTTGCCATCACAGGTGCTTTCCAGTCAGCCGGAGAAAGGTTTTGTAGACATCGACAGCCGCGAAAGCAATCCGAAACGTCAGCAGGTTGTATTGGAGTTGTGGCGCAAGTTGCCGCAGCAATCTGTAGATGCCAGGACATACACGGAATCGGAATTCAAGGATTTTACACCGGCTCGCTGGTCAAAAGCGATGGGGAATTCCTTGTATTATGCAGCTGATAAAGCGAAATCCCAATATGAAAAGGTACATGAAATGGAAATCATGACGGGCGATTCGCTGGATCTTCAAAGCCTGGTGCAAAACCGCGCGGGTGATTATGAAGTGCGCATGCATTTGAAAGATACGTCTTTGCAGGCAGCACCTTATGCGATGCCTTTCAGGTATATCCGTGCCGATACCAAGAAAGATCAGCATACTGAAAAATTGTGGATGTTGCCTTTGCAATCTACTACACAACCTGGACAGGAACTCAGCATACTGATTGGTTCATCTTACCCGAAAGCCAAAGTCTGGGTAGAAATCAGCAGGGGAGATCAGCTCATTCAGCAAGGCTGGCATACGATCAAAGGTCGGAAAACCCTGAAATACAAAGTCACGTCTGCCGATCTCGGTGGCATTACGGTTTCGGTGCTCGCCGCCAGAAACAACCAGGTACTGATCAATTCCCGAAGCATCCACGTGCCGTTTGATTCTAAAAAACTTCAGATCCAGCTCGAGACGAAGCGCGACTTATTGCGTCCGGGATCCAAAGAAAAATGGATCTTATCGGTACAGGCTCCGGATGGTTCGGCAGCAGATGTGGAAATGGTGGCTTCGATGATGGATGCGTCGCTGGATGCTTTTGTATCCAACGACTGGGGCTTGTGGCCCTATGCGCCCAATTATTCGTACCGCCATTGGGAACAACCTTATCCGTATTCAGGAGGATTTAATGTCAGCGGACGTTGGAATGAAAACCCTTTTGTGACATTTCAAAATTACAGGTTGACAAGGCGGGCTACATTTGTGGGAGCCACCAAGGAAATTAGCAGTGTTTTAAGCGATATATCAACATTTGAGTTAGAATCCAGTACAGCAGGCCTTTTCAGTCCAACAGTAGGCGATCCCGATCTCGAAGGTGGCAAACCGCAAGCGGTTAAAATGAGAACGAATTTCAATGAGACTGCTTTCTTTTACCCGCAATTAGCTGCGGGTCCAGATCACAAATTCCAGCTCGAATTTACCTTGCCGGATGCATTGACGCGCTGGAAATTCCAGGCGTTGGCACACGACCAGTCTATGCGTATCGGTCATTACCTGAAAGAGATCGAAGCGCGGAAAGAGCTGATGGTGGAGCCAAATGAACCGCGTTTCCTGCGTGCAGGCGATCAGTTCGAGTTTTCGGCCAATGTTGTGAATGTGAACGAGGCTGCACAAACTGTTACGGGAACGATCGAATGGTTTGATCCGGTTACGAATCGTTCACTCGGAGATGTTTTTGGTCCAATGCCGATCAGGCAGGTGGAACTGGCACCGAAAGGTAGTCAGACCGTTAGCTGGATGTTGCAGGTTCCATCCTCAGGCGTTGATCTCGTTGCGTACCGCATCAAGGTGACATCGGGCCAGTTTACAGATGGTGAAGAAAAAGCGATCCCGGTACTGAGTAACCGCACGCAGGTGACAGAATCGTTGCCTTTTGTGGTCGAGACCAAAGGAAATTATACGTTCGAGCTCGCGAAATTGCTCAACCAGCAGTCTGCAACGCTCGAAAACAAGCAACTGACGCTGGAATATACTTCCAACCCGGTTTGGATGGCTGTCATGAGTTTGCCTTACATCGTGAATTATCCGTACGATTGTGCCGAGCAGACTTTCAGCAAGTATTTTGCGAACAAGCTTTCGGGGCTGATCCTACAGGAACATCCGGAAATCGCGCAGGTTTTGTCGGCCTGGAAAACAAGCAGCCCGGAGCAATTTTTATCGGCCCTGCAACAAAATGAATCACTGAAGGCCATTGTACTGGCAGAAACGCCGTGGGTATTGGCTGCGAAAACAGAGACGCAGCAAAAACAGCAGGTTGCGGAATTGTTTGCATTGAACAACCTGGAAGCGCAGGAAAAATCAACCCTTCAGCGGCTCAAGGAAATGCAGAATCCAGATGGTGGCTGGCCCTGGTTTGCAGGTGGTAAATCGAACCTGTATATCACGCAACACATCCTTTCCGGTTTCGGGCAATTGCAGAACATGGGAATGGCTGTGCAGCAGGTAATCGACCTGAAATCGGCACTGGACTACCTGCAAAACGAATACACAGCAGCTTTTGAAAAGCTGGAGCAGAAATCCAGGGACAAAAAAGAAGGATTGGGAAGCCTGGAAGTACAATGGCTCTATGCACAAAGCATTTTCAGGAGCAATGATTCACCTGCGGGTGTTTATTACCAATCCTGCCTGACAGCGCAATGGACCAAACTGCCTTTGCAGATCCAGGCGTTGGCCGGAAGTTTTTACAAGAGGACCGGCTACGATGCGCAAGCCACTTTGATCCTGAATTCGATCCGCAACCGTGCCACAACACGCAAGCAGCTGGGAACTTACTGGAACGAGAATGGAAGCGCTTATTACTATTGGGACCGGAACAATATTGAAACGCAGGCTGCTTTGATCGAGTTTTATCAAGTGATGAAAGCCCCGAAAAAAGAGGTCAGTTCGCTGCAATTGTGGTTGCTCAACCAGAAGCGCGGACAATATTGGGAATCGACGAAAACGACCGCCTGGGCTTGCTATGCTTTGCTGAAAGGTGCTGAAAAAATCCATACAAGCAATCAGGCCGGCCTAAGTATAGGTGGTCAGCCGGTTGTTACACCTGGAACGGCTGGCTCCGGCTATGTGGAAAAAACCTGGTATGGTACGGAAATCAAGCCTTCCATGGGAAGCATTGAAGTCACGCAAATTGCGGATCAGCCCGGATTTGGCTCACTCAACTGGGTTTATACGGAAGAAATCGGCAAGATCTCCAAAAACACAAATGGCTTAACGCTCAACAAAAAAGTATATGTGGTCAAAGGAGCGGAGGAAATCCCGGTTACGGAGACAACGGTGCTCGCATTGGGCGATCTGATCCGCGTGCGCCTGGAAGTGACATCCGACCGGGCATTCGAGTTTGTGCATTTCAAAGATCTGCGCGCTGCGGGCATGGAGCCTGTTCAGGTATTGTCTGGTTACAAATCAGCAGGATCATTGTATTTCTACAGCATGAACAAAGATGCGTCGACCGAGTTTTTCGTAGATTACTTGCCGAAAGGGAAAAGCAATCTTACGTATGACCTGACCGTAAGTGGGAAGGGAAATCAATCGATGGGTTACGCACTTGTGGAATGTCTGTATGCACCTGCATTCAGGGCAAATTCCGAAGGAAAAACGATTCAGGTGAAATAACAGCTTTTATAAAACAGGGGAGCCGTTGGGAGTTTGTTTCCCAACGGCTTTTTTGATTGCAGCATAGGGAAGGGGGCGAAACCTTTGAAACGGCGCAAAAGCATGCAATGCAGAATTCATCCATTCCAAAAAATACCAACGGCATGAAACAACAAAGCCACCGGATGTCCAGTGGCCTTGTAGCTATATTTGTCTATTGAAATTACAGCATCTGCAATAACTTGCGCAAACTTACTTTTTCATCGATGATGCGGTGCAGGTCTGCAATCGCAACCCGTTCCTGCAACATGGTGTCGCGGTCGCGGATCGTTACGGTATTGTCTTCCAGCGTCTGGTGGTCGACAGTCACGGAAAACGGCGTTCCGATCGCATCCTGGCGGCGGTAACGTTTACCGATACTGTCTTTTTCATCGTATTGACAGAGGAAATCAAATTTGAGCTCGTCTATGATCTCTCTTGCTTTTTCCGGGAGACCATCTTTTTTGGTCAATGGCATCAAAGCGACTTTGTATGGCGCAAGCGCCGGCGGAATTTGCAGGACAACGCGCTCCGAACCATCTTCGAGGGTTTCGTTGCGGAAAGAGTTGCTCAATACGGCGAGGAACATGCGGTCGAGCCCGACAGAAGTCTCCACGACAAAAGGCACATAATTCTCGTTCAGCTCCGGATCAAAGAATTGCAATTTTTTGCCTGAGAACTTTTCGTGCTGTTTGAGGTCAAAATCCGTTCTCGAGTGGATTCCTTCGAGCTCTTTGAAGCCCATTGGGAAATCGAATTCGATATCGCAGGCCGCATTGGCGTAATGGGCGAGCTTGATGTGGTCGTGTGTGCGGTAGGAATCATCGCCGAGACCCAATGCTTTGTGCCATTGGATACGTGCTGATTTCCAGTATTCGTACCATTTCATTTCTTCTCCGGGACGCACAAAAAACTGCATTTCCATTTGTTCAAATTCGCGCATGCGGAAAATGAACTGGCGCGCTACGATCTCATTTCTAAAAGCTTTTCCAATCTGAGCGATCCCGAATGGGATTTTCATGCGACCGGATTTCTGTACGTTCAGGAAGTTTACGAAAATTCCCTGTGCCGTTTCCGGACGCAGGTAAATTGTCGAAGCATCGCCGGCGACAGAGCCAAGCTCGGTGGAGAACATCAGGTTGAACTGGCGCACTTCCGTCCAGTTGCGTGTTCCGCTGACCGGGCAGACGATCTCGAGGTCCATGATCAGCTGGTAAACACCTTCCAGGTCATTGTTTCCAAGTGTCTGACGCATGCGTCCTTCGATCTCGTGGATCTTTTCTGCATTGCGCAATACATTCGGGTTCGTGAGCTTGAATTGGATCTCGTCGAAAGACTCGCCGAATTTTTTGCGGCCTTTTTCAACCTCTTTCTGGATTTTCTGGCGGATTTTCTCAACATGTTCCTCAATCAGCACATCCGCACGGTATCTTTTTTTGGAATCTTTGTTGTCGATCAACGGATCGTTGAAAGCATCGACGTGCCCTGAAGCTTTCCAGGTGGTTGGGTGCATGAAGATCGCAGAGTCGATACCGACAATGTTTTCGTGCATTTGCACCATCGCTTTCCACCAGTAAGCCTTGATGTTGTTCTTCAGTTCGGAGCCTAGCTGACCGTAATCGTAAGTCGCAGCCAGACCGTCATATATTTCAGAAGAAGGAAATACAAAACCATATTCTTTGGCATGAGAAATAACTTCCTTCAGTTTGTCTTCTTTTTGTTCCATAAAGACAAAGATATAGGAAGAATTCACACCGGGGAATTGAAAGCCGAAAATTTGTTCAGGAACAGTGAATTGAATCGCAGGACTTTCAAAATTGTGAAAAGAGAACAGGACCGTTATGCAGATTGTGGATTTTCGGTATAAAATTTGTCTTTGGGATAAGAATCAAACGGATTTTGAATAAATTTACGACACTTGTTGGAAGATTTCCGGACATAACTATCTAAAATTAAATACATGAAGAACACATTTTTAGCACTTTCCCTATTTTTCTCCATGGGTGCCGCTATTGCCCAGGCTGAAAAAACGCCGGCCTTGGAGCCAGGATTATATGCACAGATCGAAACCGCGAAAGGAAATATCGTGATCTTTCTCGAATCACAGAAAACGCCGATGACGGTTGCCAATTTCGTCGGTTTGGCGGAAGGGAATTTCACAAATCACGGAACGGTGATCAGCAAGCCTTTTTACGACGGATTGAAATTTCACCGCGTGATCGCTGATTTCATGATCCAGGGTGGAGATCCGGCAGGAAACGGAAGTGGTGGACCGGCTTATAAATTCCCGGATGAAATTCATCCGGACCTCAAACACACAGGACCGGGTATTTTATCGATGGCCAATTCAGGCCCGGCAACGAACGGAAGCCAGTTTTTCATCACGCACAAAGCAACGCCTTGGCTCGACGGCAAACATACCGTATTCGGACATGTTGTTTCCGGGATGGATGTTGTGAACCAGATTGCTCAGGACGATGTGATGAACAAAGTGACGATCCTGCGCATCGGCAAAGACGCGAAAAACTTCAATGCAACGGAAGTTTTTGAGCAAACGATCCACAAGTTAGAAGCCGTTGAGGCAGAGAAAAAAGCGAAAATGGATAAGATCGCTGCGATGTCACAGGATGAGTACAAGGCTTATTTCCTGAAAGAAGTTCAGAAAAATCATCCGAAAGCCAAACAAACTGCTTCCGGATTGGTCTACGTGCTTGATCAGGAAGGAACAGGAGCGAAACCTGTAAAAGGTTCGAAAGTATCCGTTCACTACGTCCTGACTTTCATGGATGGCACAAAAGTAGAGTCTTCCCGCGACCGCGGTGCACCGATGGATTTCAACTACAAAGTGCAATCGATGGTTCCAGGTTTCGAAGAAGCGATTGCGATGATGGGCAAGGGTGGTAAAGGCAAGTTCTTCATTCCTTATTATGCAGCATACGGCGCGCAGGGCCGCCAGGGAGGCATGCCTCCTTATGCAGATCTGATTTTTGACCTTGAGATCATGGACCTGGCTGCACCGGCTCCGGCAGGAAACTAGTCAGCTACAGGGTGACCCGCAATTATATTTAACGATTATTAAACCGATTTCCCAGGAAGTCGGTTTTTTTTTGCTGGCAATGTGCTAATTTTGTCTGAAAATAAAGTCTCGAATTCCATGAAACAACGCCTCATCAGGTATTTTCTGCTGCTTGCCGCACTGCTGATACTTTTCTTTCAGTTCGGTATGAAATTCAACAGCATGGATACAGTGGTGAAGCTGACGTCCGACAACCTGTTGTTTCCTGAAAATATCAACCGTTTTCTCGCGAAGCTGAAAAATGCGGATTCAGGGGTTTGTATCATTCACATCGGCGATTCCCACATACAGATGGGGCATTTCAGCGGGGAGGTGAAGCAGATGTTGCAGGAACGTTTTGGCGGCAAAGGCTCGGGATTGTTTTTTCCGAGTGCGCTGTGCGGGGGCTACGGCCCGGGAAATATGCGCCTGAGCTCCGAAGGAATCTGGAGCTGTGACAAAATCTCGAACCCGGAATTAGTCGTTCCGCTTGGATTGACAGCCATGGGAATCGGCACCAGCGATACAAGCGCTTCAATGTCGTTCACGCTGCGCGACAGAAAGGAATCCATTTCCAGCATGCAGATCCTGCACAATCCAATTGCAGGCAATTATCAGATCCAGGTTGCCGGCGCAACAATTTCCACGATTCCTTTTTCTGAACATTCGGCGCTGACGACGATTACGTTCGGTCAATCCGTCGAAACGGCAGTCGTGCAGTACCTCCGTATGGCGAATGCTGAGGATTCCCTGCTGGTATACGGTATTTCCGTCAATCGCGAAACGGGTGGAGGCATTGACTACCATTCTTACGGTGTTTCCGGTGGCCAGTTCAAGTATTTTGCACAGAATGCGCGGTTGCTGATCGAGCAGCTCGCGGAATTCAAGCCTGATTTAATGATCATTTCACTCGGAACGAACGATTCTTACGTGCGCAGCATCGAAAAGGCAGCCTATAAAAAAATGGTGCTGGATTTTGTACAGCAGATGAAAGCCTGTTCTCCGAAAACCGATTTCATGTTCACGACGGCACTCGATACACGCTACAGGAATGAAAAGCCGGCTTCTTTGGAAACGGTTAACAGCTCGATACTGGAAGTTGCCCGGGAAACCGATTGTACCGTGTGGGATTTTTATACGGTGATGGGAGGCGACAATTCAATGCAGGTCTGGAAAAAGAACAACCTGTTCAACAAAGATCAGATGCACCTCAACACAGATGGCTATCAGCTCCAGGGGCAACTACTGACATTGGCGCTTGCACGGGCATACGATGCGAAATATACGGGTGGTAGCTGGAGCGAGGTCATTCAGCAACAGGTCAGCAAGCAGATCCGCAGATAATAAAAAACCCCGAACAAATTGTCCGGGGCTGTTTCGAAAGCGATTAGTCTTCGAGTGTGCCGATCATTTTGGATGGATCCACCCAAAGATCATATTCTTCAGCCGTTACATAACCCAGGCGAATGGATTCCTCCTTCAGGGTTGTACCGTTTTTGTGTGCTGTTTTTGCGATTTCAGCTGCTTTGTAGTAGCCGATTTTCGTGTTGAGTGCTGTGACAAGCATCAGGGAATTTTCCAGGTGTTTTCTCACGACCGGCTCGTTGGCTGTGATACCAGCGGCGCAGTTCACTGTAAAGGAAACGCAGGCGTCACCGATCAGGCGTGCAGATTGCAGTACATTCGCGGCAATCACCGGTTTGAAAACGTTCAGTTCAAAATGTCCGTTGGATCCGGCGATGGAAACAGTTACGTCGTTCCCCATGACCTGCGCACAAACCATGGTCAGCGCTTCCGGCTGCGTCGGGTTCACCTTGCCTGGCATGATAGAAGATCCCGGTTCGTTGTCCGGAATCACGATCTCACCAATTCCGCAACGTGGTCCTGAAGACAACATACGGATGTCGTTGGCAATCTTCATCAGGGAAACCGCAGCGCGTTTGAGTGCGCCTGACAATTCAACCATCGCATCGTGTGCAGCGAGTGCTTCAAACTTGTTTTTGGCAGTTACGAAAGGCAAGCCTGTGAATTCTGCGATTTTCTGTGCAACGAGCACATCGTATCCTTTTGGAGTATTCAATCCTGTTCCGACAGCTGTTCCGCCGAGGGCCACTTCGCTGACAACGACGAGCGCATTGTTGATGGCACGCATACCGTAGTCAATTTGCGCGACATAACCGCTGAATTCCTGACCCAAGGTCAAAGGTGTAGCATCCATAAAATGCGTACGGCCAGTTTTCACGATGTCTTTGAATGCAACCACTTTTTGCTGCAAGGCATCGCGCAAGGTCTGCAGTCCCGGGAGTGTAACTTCGACAGCCATTTTGTAAGCAGCAATGTGCATGGCTGTTGGATAGGTATCATTGGAAGATTGGGATTTATTGACATCGTCGTTTGGGTTGAGCGCTTTGGGCTCATCCATCAGCGATCCGCCCTGCAATACGTGACCGCGGTTGGCGATTACCTCGTTGCAGTTCATGTTGGATTGCGTTCCGGAACCCGTTTGCCAGATTACCAGCGGGAACTCAGCATCGTGCTGTCCGGTCAGGATCTCGTCACACACCTGAGAGATCAGGTCTCTCTTTTCGACCGGCAAAACACCGAGGTCATGGTTGGCGTGCGCAGCCGCTTTTTTCAGATAAGCAAATGCGTGGATGACCTCAATCGGCATGGAACCTTCCGGACCGATCTTAAAGTTGTTCCTGGAACGTTCTGTCTGGGCTCCCCAGTACCTTTGAGCAGGTACTTTCACCTCTCCCATGGTATCTTTTTCAATTCTAAATTCCATTTTTTATTTGATATTTGATTTATTTACTAACTTTACAACCATAAAACGGATACAAAAATAGCAAAGATATGAGTGGTCTCGGTATAACAATTTTTCTTTTAATCGGTGGAATGGCATTTTGGGTGCTTCTTTTCTTGTTAGGATTCATCTTACCATTCTGGATTTCACTGGGTGTGTTTGATAAAATCCGTCCGAAACGTGTATTTGAAGACGAAGAAACTCAGTCAAAATAAATTTGAAAACGATAATTCAGAAACCGTTTACTTTTAGTAAGCGGTTTTTTTGTGCAATATAAATCAGATTAACCTCCTTACGTTCAATTACGTATCAACTAATTTTCTTGGCTTTCCTGTTGTCTTTTGAGCTGATTTCCCAGTATTCACAGAGATTTGTCATCCATTTGAACGCTATCCGCGATTGTTAAATTCCAACAATCGGACGTTTATCATATTTTTAGAATTCTTCCAGCTCCCAAAACCGTGTACTTTTGTTTTCGCCGACACCTTTTTATAGTCCAATAAAACAGTGTAAAACAAAGATTATGATTGATTTACATTTTTCAGAAAAGATTCAAAATTGCCAATCTAAAGCTATGCATGCATCGTATGTAAAGTCAAACTTTCAATTGTTAAGTTTAATAAACCCACATATGAAAAATGTTTTAAGCTTTACTTTCATCATTTTCTGCTTGTTCCAGAGAATAACAGTTCATGCGCAGACAATCGATGCTGAAGCTTTAGACGGCGTCATATATGTAAAGGTGCGCAATGAATCGACGATCGATCTTGCTGCGTATGCGCATACAGACTCAAAAATGGGAAAAATCGTATCACAATATGGCATTACAAAAATTGCAGTACCATTTAAAAGCAAGAACGCCGGTTTGCAGCACGTATACAAGATTAATTTTTCAAATACCGCGGACGTCAATGCATTGATCAGGGAAATGAACCAGTTCTCTTTCCTGGAATATGCGGAAAAAGCACCGATCTATCAACTCACGGATACGCCGAATGATTTTGCTTCGGGCCAGCAATGGAGTCTCGACAAGATCCATGCAGCACAGGCCTGGGAAGTGGCTGCGGGTTCTGCCCGGGTAAAAGTAGCCGTCGTTGACAATGCAATCCTCGGGAGCCATGAAGACCTGATTGCAAACCGCTGGACCAATCCGCTGGAAATTCCCGATAACCAAATCGATGACGATGGAAACGGATTTATAGATGATGTTTATGGTTACGACGTTGCAGACATGGACAAAGATCCGGAGCCACCTGCCAATGCTTTGAATACAGGCAATTTTACGCATGGGACACATTGTGCAGGAATTGCTGCGGGAACAACCGGCAACGGCATCGGGATCTCATCGATCGGGAACGGGATCCAGTTTATTTCTGTGAAATGTACGCCGGACAGCTATACAACGAATACCTTGACCGAATCTTATGCCGGTGTGGATTATGCGATCGCTGCCGGAGCCGATATCATCAGCATGTCATTTGGTGGAACGCACGATTACCAAACCTGGCAGGTACTCATCCAGGCTGCACAGGAAGATGGAATCCTGATGATTGCTGCCGCAGGCAACAGCAACAATGAGACGATGTTTTATCCTGCGGGATATACGTATGTGATCGCCGTTGGTTCCACAACATTGAACGACGGTAAATCTTCGTTCTCCAACTACGGCAACTGGGTAGATGTAATGGCGCCCGGGTCTGGAATCTACAGCACCTTGCCTGAAAATGGAAATACTTACGGAAATCTCAGCGGAACTTCCATGGCTTGTCCATTGGTGGCAGGCCTAGCCGGATTGCTGAAATCTACGGATACCACGATGACTGTCGAAAAACTCAGAGGATTGATCTTCGGCGGTTGTGACAATATAGATGCTGAAAATGAAGCATACATCGGAAATATCGGGGCAGGCCGCATCAATGCCTTCCGTTCGATGGAAAATGCAATCCTGGGCGTAGAAACGCTGACAAAAGCAGCTAATCTGCAACTGTACCCAAATCCGAACAATGGTCGTTTTACGGTGGCGGCAGAAAAAGGCATGGAAGGCGAAGGGACTTTGTTGGTTTTCAATGCGTTGGGACAAGCGGTTTACCAGCAGGACATCGCACTCTATGATGTTGCACAGGCTGTACCTGTCCATGTAGACGGACTCAGCAAGGGATTCTATACCGTTCGGCTCATCAGCAACAACCGCATGCAAAATGCCTCGCTGGTGATCGAATAATAATCAAAAGAAGTAACAGGATTAAACCCAGACTTTCGCTCCTTCAGAGCAGTTTTTACAAATCTCAATCTCATTTCTGCCCGTCAGAACAGCTTGCCGAAACCGCTGGTAAGCTGCGGATTTCCACAAAACATCAAAATCTTCCTCCAGGGCCGTGCCCAGCACCTGTGTCGCGTCTTTGTCGAAGCAGCAGGGTACAACCTTCGCATCCCAGGTCAGTACGCACGACGACCACATGCGCCAGCAGTGATTGCTGGTTTTGTATTTCAGGCGGTAAGTGCCGTCGGACTGCCTGCGGTAGCGCGCGTATTTTTCATTGTCCGGGATCAGTGGATGCCCATGCTGGTAATCGTAAACCTGCGCTGATTTCAACCGGACTTCATCCACTTCCATCGCTTTTGCCTTTTCAAAGATCTCCGCTACTTCATGCTCGTTGGGTTTCACGACCAGGAACTGGAAGATGAGGTGCGGTGTTGCAGATCCAGCTTTCTTTTTCGCGGCGACGAGGTTTTCGGTTCCTGTCAGTACTTTTTGCAGCGAACCGTGTACGCGGTAGCTTTCATACGTTTGCTGCGTTAATCCGTCAATGGAAATGATCAGCCGGTCGAGCCCGGAAGCAACGATCTCCTCCGCTTTTTGAGGTGTGATGAAATGCGCATTGGTCGACGTAGCCGTGTAAATGCGGTGCTTCTTCGCTTCGCGGATCAATTCCAAAAACTGCGGATGCAAAAAGGGTTCGCCCTGGAAATAATAATTGATGTAAAACAATTGTTTGCCCAACGAACGCAGCAATTTCCGGTTTACTTCCAGGTCCAGCTTCCCTGTTGGCCGCGTGAAGCTTTTCAGTCCACTCGGGCATTCGGAACAACCGAGGTTACAGGCAGTCGTTGGTTCGATGCTGACGGTGAATGGCTTGCCCCAGATGATGCTTCTTCGCATTAGCTGTGAAAGGTGGTAGGACATGCGCAGTGCCAACAGGTTAGCGATCCTTCCGGGAGAAAGATGCCGCAGGATGTGTAAAGAATCTCTGAGATGCGCCATGTCTGACCAAAGGTACGCAGATTTACCGATTCAGGTCCGGCGTTTGCGGATTTTCGACAGACCAATTAAGGCCAGAGAAAAGGCGAGGAAAATCAACCCGAGCAGCGCAGAATGGATCAGTACAGTTGGATACCCAAGCTTGTCGATGTCGATGAAATAATAGGGATAAAACCCCGAATTGAAACCGCGTACAAGTACAAAGGCCAGGTACAGCAGTGGATAACACAACCACGGGAAAGCATACTTCCATTGGAGCGACTGCTTCGGTACGAAAGCGATCCAATAGATTAAAAACAGCAGCGGCATGAAGGTATGCAGCAATTCATCCACCGTGTGTTGCAGACCTTCCGGCCGCCAGAGCGACCGCAAAACGAGATTGTATACCAATCCAACGACGACGATGTATACCGTGATGGCCGACACAGTTGCCGGATTTGTCAGGAATTTTCCCGTTCCTGAGCGTTTCTTCAGCAGGGAAGCAGTCAGTGTTAAGACAACCATCAGGTTCGTGATAATCGTAAAATAACTGAAAAACCGGACCAGCGCTTCTCCTGCGGATGTATGCCTGTTCTCAAGCATGAGCCAAAGCTGGGCGATGACGGCAAACCAGCCCAAAAGGGCGATGCATACAGTAAACAGGATGCTCGATTTTTCAGCGGGTTGATCCATAGGTAATTATTCGTTGCATATAGATTCTGAAATTAAAACAATCGTTTGCAAAAAAGGTCTATTTTCGGTTTGATTAACAAATTTTGTAACTAATTGGAAGTAGCAGGGTCATACCGGCACTAAATATTACTTGAACTTATGAAAATTATTTTACTACTTGCATTTCTTTTAGGCATGGGCACATTGCAAGCCCAGGAAAAAATCCAGATCAAAGACCTGGTCTCTGAAGAAGTGATACCCTTCGTGAAAGTACTGCCCGTGCAGGGAAATCCTGTACTGGCGAACCTCGATGGATTTTTCGAGCTCAATTTATCAGAAGTGACTGCCTTCCAGCTGAAATCTTCCGGCTACAAGGATACCATCATCCAGGTAGCGATGCTGGGCAACGACCGCATTGTTTTCCTGTCGCCGGTCTACAGCCAGTTCGAAGAGATCAAGGTGGTCCCGGGAGAAAACCCCGCACACCGCATCATCGACCAGGTGATTGCGAACCGCAAGAAAAACAGCCCGACCGAAAACAATTCCTTTCAGTACGAAAGCTACAGCAAGCTGAATTTCACGATGGACCAGAATGCATTCGCGAATATCCCTGCCGATACGCAGGATTCTTCCCTGATCGGATTGCGCAGTTTCTTCGGCAGTCAGTACCTTTTCCTGATGGAAAGCAGCTCTACACGCCAGTTTATGCCGCCGGGCCGCGACAAGGAAACGATCAATGCCTACAAAGTTTCCGGGTTCAACGATCCGATGTTCGCGACCTTTGCGAATGAAATGCAGTCGTTCAGCTTTTATGAAAACCAGTTCCAGTTGCTGAGCAAAACCTACATCAACCCAATTGCTTTGGGTGGAACGCGCCGCTACCTTTTCATCCTGGAGGACACGACAATCGTGGGCATGGATACAACTTTCACGATTTCATTCCGCCCGCGGAAAGGGAAGAACTTCGATGGTCTGAAAGGCCAGATGTTTGTCAATACGAATGGTTTCGCAGTCGAAAAGGTCATTGCGCAGCCTGCGGAAGCCAGCGACGCGATCGATGTGAAGATCATCCAGGAATACGTATTTATCGAAGGAAAAAAATGGTTTCCGTCCAAACTGAGCTCCGAGATCATCATGAAAGCGTTCAAGCTCAATCCGAATCTGCCCAATTCACACATTGTGGGCAAGGGAAACACCTACATCAGCGAGATCGTACTCGACCCCGAGCTGCGCAAACGCGATTTTGGGAACGTCGTGATCGAAACCGCAGAAGATGCCGGCGGAAAGAGTGAGAAAGACTGGGATTCGACCCGTTTCTATACGCTGAATGACCAGGAACGGAAAACCTACAAAGTCATCGACAGCATTTCCGGTGAATACAAGCTCGAGCAAAGGCTCAACCTCTTGTCGGCGCTGCTCGAATCCAAGATCCCGATGGGCTATGTCAACCTCGATATCCGCAGGCTGATCAACTTCAACCAGTTTGAAGGCTACCGTTTTGGTGCCGGGCTCGAAACTTCCAAAAAGCTGATGAAGCGCATCGTTGTGGGCGGTTATGCCGGCTGGAGCACGCGCGATCAAACCTGGAAATTCGGCGGATTCAATGAGTACAGGCTGTACCCGAAAAAAGACATCCGCCTGAAGCTCGTTTACCAGCAGGACCTCGTGGAACGCGGTTCGCATGAATACCATGCCGAAAGCAGCTTCCTGAATTCGAAAGAGATCTACAGGCAGTTTTTCATGCGCAATATGGAGTACCAGCGGCTCGGCGAGCTGATGCTCAGCGGATATGTAACGCCAACGCTGAAAGTGAAACTGATCGGGAATTACCAGCGCATCTGGTTCACGGATGATTACCGCTTTAATGCACATACCGGCCAGGTGCTTACGCCCAATGAAGATGTCGACGTAGCGGAAACAGCGATTGAATTCACCTGGGTGCCGCGTGAAAAAGTCATGCAGCTCGGCGTGAAAAGGGTTTCCCTCGGGTCCAAATTTCCGAAGCTACAGGTGAAATATACGCATGGCTGGGAAGGGGTTTTCGAATCCAATTATGACTACAACCGCCTGCGTGCCGATATTTCCCAGGAAGTCTCCATTCGCGGCGTCGGTAAACTGAACTGGTTGCTTTCCGCTGCGGCATCTTTTGATCCTGTTCCACTGTTTTTGCTGAATGTGGCTAGCGGAACGCGTTTGAAAGGTTTGGGGCTGACAGTTGTCAATACGTTTGAAACGATGCTGCCATCCGCATTTTACAGCGATCGCCAGGCGAGCTTATTCACGCGTTTTACGTTCATCGGCTGGAAAACAAAGCTGAAGTTCTTCGCACCGCAATTGTCCGTGCACCACGCAATCGGTTATGGATCGATGCAACACAAAAGCAACCACAATGTCGATTTTCAGACGATGGACAAAGGCTATTACGAAGGCGGGATCATTTTCGATAAGCTCCTGATCTCAGGGCCGACTTCTTTGGGATTAGGGGTGTTCAGCAACTATGGACATTACGCCGATCCGACTTTTGAGAAGAACCTGACGTTCAAGCTCAGCTTGCTGACAATCTTCTAAATATTAGCGCAACAAGCTGATGTGCCCGGCAATCTGTTCCGGCTGGGCCATCGGCGCGCAAGACGTAAAGTCAACGATGTAGGCGTACACATTGTCCTGCATGACTTTACCCTTGTAAGTGCCATCCCAGCCTTCAGACTGGTCGAAAGATTCAAAAATGAGCTGTCCCCAACGGTTGTAAATGCGAAGTCTCCACGACTCGGCGGGCAATGCGACAACCGGTTGGAAAATGTTGTTGAACTCGTCGTCATCGGGCGTAAATGCATTCGGGATGTAAACCGTAAATGGCTCAATCGACAGGTTACGGTAGCTCGTGTCCCGGCAATTGAATTCGTTCACAACTACCTGCATCGGGCGTTTTTGTCCGCTGGTGACATAGGTGTGTGCCGGATTGACAATACCGAAGCTCGTTGCATTGAGATCATCAAAATAATAAAAGACCTCATCGCTCGCCCCGGACGACAGATCGGTAAACTGGATCGTCGAATTGCAGATATGCGTCAGGTCGGGTGTTACCATGAAATCCGAGGAAGGCGACGGATTGATTTTGATAAAGGCCGGCTTCAGCATGGAAAGCGTGCGGATACAACCGAAAGTCGAGGTGATCGTGAGACGCACGGAATATTCGCCGGCTTCGAGGTACATGTGCAGCGGGTTTTGTTGCGCAGAAGATGTGCCGTCACCAAAATCCCAATCGTAAATGAGCGGCGAATCTGAACTGCTCGAATCCAGGAAATAGGCAGGGAAAGGAGCGCAGCGCAAGCCCGGGACAATGCCAAAGTTGATTGTTGGCTCCCGGAAGATACGGATGGTTGAAGTAGCCGTTGCGACACAATTGTGATGTGATGCGGTCAGCGTGATCGGCAAAATGCCGGCGGTGTCGAAAACGACGTTGGTTACGTCCAGTGTATTGGCCGTAGGAATCGAAGCATTCGGTCCGAAATTCCAGTTGAAAACAGTAATAGCAGGACCGGTCATACTGCCGTCGAAATTGAAGCTGTTGCCGCTGATACAAAGTGAATCGGTATGCGTGAATGAAACGGATAAAGGCTCGTAAACCGAAACAGTGTGAAAGATCGTATCCGTACAGGCAGGACCGGGAGAATGTGCGATCAGCCGGATTGTATAGGTGCCGCTTGTGGGGAAAGTGAAAGTTGGGCTTGCAGCGGTGCTGACGTCCGTGATCGATCCGACAACGCCAAAATCCCAGTCAAAATCGTTGGACGATTGCGACGTATTCGTAAACGTGACAGTCAACCCCTGGCATTCAATATTGGTCGGCACATTGAAACCGGCAATGACTTCCGGATAGATGTAGATCGAATCCGTAAAGGTCTTGTGACAGGTTTCGAAATCGGAAGTCAAAGTCACAGTCGTAAAGCCAGGCGTCGTAAACGAAACATTGTTCACATCGAGCTGGGTGGCCCCGGGAATTGAGGCGTCCGGCCCGAAATCCCAATCGAAGGTGCTTTGTGCAGGTCCCGAAAAGTGACCATCGAAGTCAAAACTATTGCCAACAATGCAAACCGAGTCGGGAACCGTATAATTCACATGCATCTGCTCGTACACCTGGAAAACCTGTATCGAAGTATCCGTACAAGGCCAGCCGGGATTGACGATCAGGCGCACATTGTAAACGCCCGGGCCCGGATAGTTATAAGTCGGCTCGAAAGCGGTGCTGACATCCGTTGTGATGTTCGGAACGCCAAAATCCCACGAGTAGCTGCTCCCACCAAAGCTTTGATTGTCGAAAGTAACAGAAGTTCCTTCGCAGTAAGATACAAAGGTGACCATGTCTTCCTGTGGCGTTATCTCGGCCCGCAGGTTGACGATACAATTCACGACACGGAACAGGAAGTCACGCGTTGTAGAGCCGATCTGCACGCCATTCCGGATCTCGCGCACACGGATGCCGACCACGAAGAGCCCGAGCAGTTCAGGGTCAGCGAATAAATGTCCGGTTGTCGGATTGATCGTGATATTGGCGGCCGTGCCGAGCGGTCCCGCCGCATTGAATCCGGGTGCCCAGGCAACCTGGTTGTAGGGCGGCGGCGGAATCGGGTTTGGGGCAGGTTGAAAGTCGGTTGCGCCTGCAAATGGCGTGACAAGCTCGTAGATCAGCTGGTCGCCGTCCGGATCGGTGGCTGAATGATCGAAATTCAGATCTTCGTTGTTGCACAAAACCAGTGGCGGGTAATTCGTGAACCGCGGCGTGCTGTTCACCAGCGCGTTCGAAGCCGTCCCATTGATGTGTGTGGTCAGTGTTAAGCCCGTGTCTTCCGGGTTGTTGAGGTTCGTGACATTCGGTCCGCGGCAGCAGCGCTGGTACGAAACATTGTATCCGCCGGCGGAAGGGGGAAGGTTGATGACTATTTCATAAATCGCACGCTCCGCGCAAATGTTGTTGGGTGGAGAAACGCATGGATTGCTAAAGATCACCGGCAGGTTCTGACTCCCGTTGAATGGCACTTCGAAATTCTGATATTGCTGATTCGCCGCATTGAAGACAGTGAGGATCATCGGTGCGTCAAATGGTGCGCCCGTCGAGTTACAATCGCGGTAAATCGCAATGTAAATGCGGTAATTGTTGTTGCCCAGGTAATCGTAATAGATCTCACCGCCGATGATGTGTGAAGCCTTGGCCTGGAAGCCGGACACAATCAACAGAAAACAGATGAGGATGTATTTTTTCATACCATGGAATAAACTGAATCTGCTTTAAGACGAAAAATTGTGCCGCAAAGTTAGATTTGAAAAACTAAAAGTAATTGAATCGGATCGAATCCTGTTCTATTTTCTGTGTGAACGGTAGCAATTATTGATCTGGCGTTCAGCTGGCCGGTCGAAGTCCCGTGTTTTTAGTAAAAATGACAGAGGGCAGGGCTTGCTTTTTTCATAATTCACTATCTTTGAGCAGACTAATGAAAACGTTATGGGAAAGAATATAGGATTGCTATTGCTGTTGGTGTGCCTGAATGGCAATGCCTGGTCACAGATTTTGCAGGGAATTGGCAAACAGGTCGAAGAAGGTGCACGCAAGAAAACGAGTGATTTTAATTCGACGCGCTCGAACAAGGAAAAGAGCATGGACAGCAAGCGCAAGACGAATTCCTTAGCTACCCCGCCTGCGCCTGCGCCGGCATCGCAACCTGCTGAAAGTGAAGCTCCGGCTCCGGTGGAAACAACTGCGGAGACACATCCCATTGCGGAGAATTATGCATTTACACAAAAGATCACCTACCAGGTACAGGACCTGAAAAAGAAAAGTGAAGCGATGGAGATGACCTTCCGTTATGCAGACGGCGCGATCCTGACGTCTACCCCGGTAACCCAGGTGATCACAGATCTTGCGAATGAGGTGATGATCACGCTGGACGAAAAGGCAAAGTCCGCTTATGTGATGTCACTCGAAAAAATGAGACAGTTTACCCAACCCGTGACCCCTGAAGAGGCGGAGATTGTGCCAACCGGCAGAAAGAAAAAAATCCTCGGCTACAACTGCGATGAATACCTCGTGAAGTACAAAGATGGCTCACAGATCGAATTGTGGACAACGAAAGAGCTCCGGATGGAAGACACGAAAATACTGACAGCTTTTGCCGGTGTATTGCTCAAGGATGAAAATGTGACCAAAGATCCGCGCACCAATGGCGTGCCGATGGAACTGACCTTTATGAACAATAAAAACGAAAAAGAAACCCACATGCTGATGACCGAATACAAAGCTGAGAATTACCCGGTCGTGATGTCGGGTTATGCGGTTGTTAACATGTAAACAATTGCAAATCAGCTGTATGCGCCTGCTTCGGTGGTAGTAGCAACTAGCTGTTGAGGTCCTTGAAAAAATCGAAAGGTGTGTCGTAGACGTATGTGAAATCAAGCACCTTTTTGGAGTGGCTGTTGTCGATCGTCTTACCGAGTACACCGCCCAGGAAATGCGGTTTTTCCAGTCCGAGCTGCGCGCAGGCAAAAGTGTAATAAACGCCTTTCGCGGGATGCTCGCTTGCACAGGCATTGAAGGTTTCTCCCCAGCAATTTTTTTCGATGATCCTTTCAATGATGCGGATGCAATCTGTCCGGTGGATGAGGTTGACGGGCGTATCGCCGTGCGGAATATCTGTTTTTCCTGCAAAGAAGTTCGCAATGTGCCTTTCGCCGCCGATCAATCCGGCCATGCGCACAACCGTCAGGCGTTCGCCGAGCAATTGGTGCATTTGTTCCTCTGCAAAAGCAATGGGATCGATCGTTGTGAATTTGGAACGGTCATATTCCGATTCCCGCGCAACAGGCACTTCATTCGGATAGATGGTCGTTGAGCTGATGAGGATGAATTTCGCAGCAGCTCCAAAAAGATTTGCCGCTTTCAGGCATTGATCGGCATAATTCGGAAAGTCACTTTTGTACTTCGGCGGAAAATTAAGGATGACAATGTCCGTATTTTCAAAAATTTCCGGGGTTTGCTGCAAATCATCCGACAGGTCCAGCACAACAGCCGGAAGCCCTGATTTTTCCAATGTTTCCAGTTTGCTTTCGCTGGTTGTTGAGCCTGCAATGGTGTGCCCCGCAGCTTGCAGGGATTGCGCGAGCGGCAGTCCGAGCCAGCCGTATCCGATAATTGTGATCTTTGCCATAATGCGCCAAAGATAATATAACTTTCGCTGCGTCACCAGCTGCGGAAAGTCGGATTACTTCCAAACAGGAAGGCAGCGGCTCTTTCTGCGGATCGCGAAAAGAACCCGCTGCCTGCTGTTCAAAGGCTGGTTGTAAGCGGTAGTTGAATGTCCTTATTCCTTGAACCAGGATTCTTTGATCGTGTGGTGCACGAGGATGTAATCCGCATCGCGGTAATAAAAGAAGCCGATATAATTGTTCGTACCGTCGATGATCACATCATACGTATTGCCGGCATCACTGGTGACAGTCATCGTATATTTGGAGAGCTCTTCATCGTAATCCCAGTCTTTGATCACATAGGTCGACGTAATGGTCGTGGTGGTGTGCTTGAACAACGTCAGTTCCTTGTTGAACTCAAAGAAAGTCACATTGGCATCTGTGCTGAGCACGTCCCAGTCCTGGGCGGCTTCGTCCCAGATTGCATCCTGGCGCAGGTTGGTGCTGATGTTTAACTGTGCGACGGACCATTGCATAAAGCCTAAAACAGCGGTCAGGAGTATCCATTTTTTCATGTTTGCGGTATTAAGTGTTTATAGTTCAGGATCTATCTGAGGTGATGAATCCTGTGTCAAATGTCTGACTTTGTGCCGAGGTATACAATAGTTCATTTGCCGTATTTTGAAGTGACGAATCTCAGGTCATAAAACTATTGCGATGCGTGATTGTTAACTACATTTGCACAAATTATAAAAGACAGGCAGCATGGGAAAAACATATCAGAAATGGTTCATCCGCGTCAATTGGATTACCTTGGTTTTCATCTTTCTGGTCACGGTAGCGGGCAGTTTTGTGCGCATTACCGGCAGCGGCATGGGATGTCCCGACTGGCCGAAGTGTTTTGGTCAATACGTTCCACCAGCGGATGCGCGTGGTCTGCCAGCCGATTACAAAGAAATTTATGCAACCAAACGCGCGAAAAAAGTCGTGAAGTTTGCGAAAGTGCTGAAGGCAGTTGGTTTTGAAGCCGAAGCGAACCGCATCCTCCAGGATAAATCCCTGCTGGTGGAGCAGGATTTCAGTGCCTCGAAAGCATGGACAGAATACATCAACCGGCTGTTTGGCGTCATGGCCGGCAATGGCATCCTGATCGTCTTTATCTGGATCCTGCGGCGCTACCGCACACGCAAGCTCGTTTTGTTGTCGACAGTAAACCTCGTGGTGCTGATTTTCCAGGCCTGGTTCGGATCGATCGTTGTTGCTACGAACCTTGTTCCCTGGACGATTACGGTACATTTGCTGCTTGCCATTGTGATCATCCTCCTGGAGCTGCTGATCTTGCTCGAGATCAGTCCTTCGCAGCGCCGGAAAATACAATTGCCCGCCACGATGCGCTGGATCATCGGGATCAGTTTTGTGATCACTTTTGTGCAGATGTTCCTCGGTACGCAGGTACGCGAATACATCGATACGCTGACGCAACAAGGTTTTGGGCGCGAATCCTGGACCGAAAAGCTCGGCCTGGCGTTTTACATTCACCGCAGCTTTTCCTGGCTCGTGCTCGCGATGCTGGTGTTGCTGTTCTGGTTTAATTTCAAAGGCCCGAAGGAAAAGATTGTTTACACGGCGTTCGTCGTTTTGGTGATTGAGCTTGTTTCCGGTGTCCTGCTTGCCTATGCGGACATGCCCGGGTTGGTGCAGACTTCACACCTGATCTTTGCGACGATCCTGTTGGGCGTTTTGTTCATGGCGACGATGCGCCAGACCGGAAAGCCGGTACAGCTTCCTGCATAAAAACAAGGATTTCCGGCAATCTGTTTGTGATTTATGGATAGATTGCTATATTTGCAACCCAATTGATTTTCTTCGGAAAACAGGTCCTATAGCTCAGTTGGTTAGAGCAACAGACTCATAATCTGTGGGTCCACAGTTCGAGCCTGTGTGGGACCACCAAGCCACGGCAAATGCTGTGGCTTTTTTTATTATATTTAGTCAGCTATAATATTACTGAGATGCTTATTTTATCAGTTTATGTCATCTACAAGCAGAAATAAGAGATTTATTATCGGAAGTATCATTATCCTGATCCAAATTATAATTTTCAGGGAATATTTGTTTCCTTTCAGATCCGATCAAATTGTCATAGAAGGTCAAAGTTGTACTTGTCCGCATGCAAAGGTGGTGAAAGGTGAAACGTATTTAGAATCAATTACACCAGACAGTTTAAAAAAATACAATTTAATCTATTCAGAAGTTTATTTTGAAAATACAATCAGTACACCTTCTGATCTAATGGGTGTAAGTACGTATTTAATAGAAGGTGAAGTCGTTGGAAAAAAAAGTATTGCAGCTGGCGATAAATACAGTTATCCATTGATTAGAATCAAAGAATTCAAGGAATTGATGCTGTATAACCTTTTTTCATGGAGTTTATATGGTTTGATGACGCTTGAACTGATCGTTTTTATTCTGCTTTTAAAAAGAAAGTCGTCTAAATTTCGGTAATACCAATCCCGATGGAAATTCGCTCCGAAATTCCTTCAAAAGTTCGGGTTTGTATGGGAAGGTGCATAGGATCACTTTTTGATTTCTATGCACACATTCCTTGCATGAGAGCTGTTGAATCAATTCTGACTTCATTTATCGCGCAATAAAAGTTGAAATTAAACAATTAAAAATACGCAAAAACATTTTTAGGTTTATTCTCTGTAATTCAAGTTTTTTGAATCGACGCTTAAAAACAAAAAACCTTGATTATATTCGTCAATAAATAAGTTGTCTGCAAGGCTAAAAAACCGACACAGTAAACTTCAATGGACAGACAAAATGGACTTACTTTCCAATAATTTTCATTCGGTGGACAGTCCCCCATTCGCTTAAAGCATCCATAACATTGTTGAGCGTAACAGTATGCTCAGTGACAGAATACTCGACAGTCGGTGGAAATGTATCATAGACAGTTCGTTTGACAAGGTGGTTCATCTCCAAATCTTTCAACTCTTTCGACAGCATTTTATCGCTTATGCCTTTAACATCTTTTGTAATTTCTTTAAATCGTTTTTTGCTTTGAGTCAAAGAAACCAAAATAGGAAGTTTCCAGCTACCACTCAACACGTCTAATGCGTCTTTTACAGCACGATTACACATTGTATTACATTCTTTTATTTCTTTCATTTTCCTTTGTTTTTACGTTACTAACATAAAAGTTATCGCTAACCAAAAGGTTAGTAATTACTAATGGTTAGCAAATGTAAGTAAGTTTGCATCATCTTACAATAAAGTATAGAAATTAAAAAAAATAAAATGACAAATTTAAAAGGAAAAGTAGCCGTAGTAACAGGCGGAAGTAGCGGAATTGGGTTAGCAACTGCAAAAGCATTTATCAATGCAGGAGCAATCGTTTGGATTACGGGTAGAAATGTTGATAATCTTCAAAAAGCATCCAAAGAAATAAATAATCCAAATTTGAAAATGGTGGTTTCAGACACTTCAAACTTGGAAGGTATTGCAGTTTTAGAAAAAGCAATTGCAGAAAGCGGTAATAAATTAGATATTTTATTTTTGAATGCAGGTATCGCCAAATTTGTACCAATTGCACTTGCAACAGAAGCCGATTTTGATGCACAATTCAATACCAATGTTAAAGGTGCTTACTTTACATTGCAACAATTAATACCACATTTATCAAATGGAGCATCAGTATTATTCTCTTCATCGACGAATGCAACAGCGTCGGCTTTAGGTTCAAGCATATATGCAGCAACCAAAGGAGCATTAAATAAAATTGCTCAAGTTGCAGCAAATGAATTGGCAGAAAGAAAAATTAGAGTAAATGTTGTTAGTCCTGGACCGACTGAAACACCCGGATTAGATAAGGCTGTACCTTCGGAAGCGAAAGGATACTTGGCATCTATTACAGCATTACAAAGATTAGGCAACGCTGATGAAATTGCAAAAGTGGTAATGTTCTTGGCTTCTGATGATGCAAGTTTTATTACAGGAACAGAGATAATAGCTGACGGTGGACTTCTTAATTATGCCTTGAAATAAATCTGCATCTATAATAAAACTGGCATAAAAATAAATTTATTAACTTGCACAAGTAATTGGCTGACAAACCTTTTGCTTGTGCATTTGGCATAACAGGAAGAAAGCCCAGCAGATAACAGGGGTTTTGCAATAGTGGGGCTTTTGTACTAAATTTGAACAATTGGAATTCTAATAAACATTTGTGATAAACTGAACATTTGTACTTCTAATTCCCCACCATCGCAAAGCCCCAAACCGTTATCGCCAATTTTACAGATGACAGCAAACCAATGAAAGAACAAAGTATAATTGACACAGTAGCTGAGAAACTTAACAAGTATCCTGACATTATATTCGACAAGAAAAATGACAGCGAAATCAAAATATTTTGCCGTGACGACAAAGGCTTTGACATTCTATTGCAGACTGACCAACGAGAAAACACAATCCATTTCGGGACTTTTCATTGGCATTATGACAACACCGAAGAAGAGACAAATGAAATGCTAAATCAACTTGTTTTCGGTTTGACAGGTATTGCAAGACTTAAAGAGTTTTCCAAAAATGGCAAAGCATATAAGTGGACATTGCAAATTCAGGACAGAGAAGGCAACTGGTTCGACAACGGAACTATGGGACTTATGAACTTCAATTTTTGGTCAAAGGCAGAAATAAAATATTTACAGAACGACCTTTTACGTAAAGACATTTTATACGCAGACAATGAAACAGAACAATAGAGTGACGGACAGAAAAACGCCCTATAACAGCACCTACCCAAAAGACGGGGTTTCGGGTTCCAAAGACAGTTTTGTGGTTAATCAAACATTTGTTTTTCAAATCAAGTTTTGTGGTAAAAGTCCTGCGCATCGCAAATCTGCCAAACCGTTGCCAGCAATAGACACATAAAACGTACAAAAAATCCGAATAAAATTACGATATGGATAAATTAGAACAATTGAAACCTTACCTGACAGAAATGGATTCATTATTTCAGGGATTATTTAAAGAATTTGAAATGTCTAATTTATTGAAAAGAAACGAATTACCTACATATCGGGGCATTTATGCTTTCTACGAAAATGGAAAACCAATATATGTTGGACGTGCAAACAATATCCGAAAAAGAATTCAATGGCATACCAGGGAAAGTTCAGGAAGTGAAAGCGCAAGCTTTGCATTCAACCTTGCGAAAATGGAATATGCAAAGAACAGTGAAATAACACAGCAAAGAAAACAACTAATGCAAATTGAAGAATTTATAGAAATTTTTAGAAAGCATAAATTGAATTTAACAAATATAGAATTCAGATGTATAGCTGTAGAAAATGACATTTTGCAGACAATGTTTGAACCATATCTTGCTTTTAAATTGGGAACTTATCCAATAAATAACACGTTTGAAAACCACTAATAAAAAGCAATTACTGCTGGTAACAACCGTTTGGCGTGATTGGGGTTTTAGGCTGAATTTAAAAATGGTCTTGCACTTGTAAAATTTGTGCATAATGGAAAAAACTCGCATATTTAATCCCCAACCTCGCCAAGTGCCAGGACGTTTTGTGTCACCTTTGACGAACGACATGAACCAAATGAAATACAACAAAAACATAAAATGAAACATACTCAAAAGCATCTTGAAAATTCTGAATATAAAGAGTTTTACGAAAAGAAAATATCTGAATTGACAGACCAACAAAAAGAAGAATTTGAAAGTTTAGTAATTAGACTTGAAAATGCGGGTGCAAAAAATCCTTTAAGTTGGGCATCAAGTGAAGTAAGTGAAAAAATTCCACAATTTGGACGTTTTCTCGTTCTTAAATCTTTGTTTGACATTGCAAAATCGACAGAAGATAATTTATCAAAGGCTGGAGATTTTGACGAAGAAATCGAAGATAAATTTGAAGAAATTAAAGAAAAAATTGGAGAGGAAAAACTATTTGACTTTGTGAAATCATATTCAAAAGGTATAATTTACAACATAATCGAATTATTAGACGAAGGAAACCGAGAAACAGACCGTGACAAAATCAGTTGGACGCTTATGAAAACTGACGAAAACTTTGAACCAACGGGACAAATTATTCAAGGACTTCACGAGGACTTTTTAGAATTTGAAGACGAAATAAAATAAGGCGAACGCACAACAAGGGTTTTGCAATAGTGGGGCGAAACTGCAAAGTTCAACGGTAGTTCTTCGATTGAACTTTTCTGCAAAATTGAAGATTTATGCTTCGATTACCCCACCATCGCAAAGCCCCGAAACGTTGTGCCACAGTTAATGAAAACCGAACGTAATAAAATAAAAATTAAAACATTAGTATTATTTATTGTATCAATACAATTAGCATTTTCTCAATCGAAAACCGAATATTTAAAAAATAATCGTTTCGATTTATTAAACTCAAATTTTGAATTTCCTCAAAAGTAATTTCAAAATAATTGGTTTCGGTAGCATTTTTAGGGAAGCTTACAATTCCTTCTGAAACGAATTCTCCTTATATTTAGCGAAATAAAAAACGCATAAAACAGAACGCCTGCGGAGCAAATCACGCCATAAACAAAATCATGAAAATGGGAAAAAAACTATCAGAATTATCAGACGAAGAATTGCTGCAGGAAGCGAAAAAGATGAAATCAAATATGATTGCCAATGCAGTATTGATTGGATTCCTGATTGGAATTGTATTCTACAGCGTAGTGAAAAACAGTTTCGGTTTTCTCACACTGATCCCTTTGTTTTTTGCCTATAGATTGATCAATGATTCAAAATACAATCAGAAAGAATTAGACAATCTCTTAAAGGAGCGAAATTTGAAATGAATCTACATATCGCTATATCGCGTTAAAGCGACTCAACTTGATTCTCCGCAATTCTGCCTGATCGCTCCTCGCTCCCTGTTTTTTCTCCCGGACGACAATCGTGGAACCCGCATTTTGATTTTACAAATAAAACTGTAATTTTAGCTACCGATATTTGTAAAACAAGGAAACTGGATGCTATTCAGGATCAATGCCCACGAACATGACTAAACGATGCTGACCTTGAAAATTACCACCTTGAAAACCGCCCTGCTGAGCCTGTTATTCGTGCTGGCAACCGCCGCGGGCGGACATGCGCAACAGGATACGACCACCAACCTGCACCAGGAAGATTATTTTCTGTCCTTCGTCAAAAAAGTGTACCTGAACCCGACGGTTTTGCTGATGACGCAGGAGTTTCGTGAAAATCACAATGTCGGGGTGATTGTGCTTCCGGACATGAACGGACAAAGTGCGAACACGATTTCCGGCTTTGAGCGCGCGATGCAGAAGATCATCCGGTTCATCCTTGAAGGCGGTGACGAAGGCTCAATCCGGTTCTATTTCGACGCGACGAATCACGCAGCTCCTTTTTCACTGGTCTATTCTGAAAGTTTACACTGTAAATTCAGCCCGGCAGATCAGGACAGTATCAAGCGGCGATTGAACGCACCTTTTCAGCAAACCAGTTTTACACTCAACAGCCACGTGTTGTTCGAAGCAGCCATTTCCGGCGGACTTGCCTATGCAGGCAATTGTCTCAACCGAAATACGGCTGCGTGCGGCGAACCTGCGGACCAGGAAACAACGGAAATCAATACAAAACCACTGTCGATTTCACTACACAACACCATTGGTTCGAAGTACGACGTTGATAGCAAACAGTACGAACAGCTGGAATCCTGGTACGGGAAGGCCAATGATGTCTTTACGGGGCAGCCGTGGTACGCACCAGCCAAATACATGGCGACGGGCAGCGCCCATGACGAGCCGGTAGCAGTAGCCATCCATGCGAACGAATCGGGTTTCAAAAAGCAGAACCTGACGTTTAAGATGCTTTACAACGAAGAGGTGCTTCCGATCACGCCTGCGAGTACAAATGACACCGTCAAGCTCTTGTTGCCGCGCACGCTTCCACCTGGTCAGCCGGTGGAGATCGTTGTGACTTATAAAAGTCCGCGGGACAGCATTGTCTACACAGTCGGCTATTTCATGGTACATGTCTTCGAGCCGCAAACGGTCCGGCTGAACCTGCTGGCTGTAAACGGGTTTGTGCTGGATGCAGCGAAGCGGGCACAGGTTGCTGCCGAATTACAGAAAATCTATGCGCCCGTTGGCATCCAATTCGAGATTGCTCCGCCGGGAGCACAGCAGCTCATCGCTGAATCGGACTGGACAACGACGATCACGATCGCCAACAGCGGTTTGCTCTCCAATTATCCGCCGGATTTGCGGGATTGGGTCAGAGGCGTGGAGGATCTTACAGCTTACGACAAATCCGAATATTACCTGGTCTTCGGATTGAATACCGCCGATCTCGCCGGTTACATGCCACGTGCGCGCAACATCGGCTTTATCTTCAGCGGTGCGGCGAATTTAGGTCAGACAACTGCGCACGAGCTGGGACACGGCATTTTCCACCTGCGGCACATTTTTGCCGAAGAAGAGCTCGGTACGTCTTATACACGGGCCACGCAAAACGTCATGGATTATGCTTCCGTGCAAAAGGACCTGTTTCTCCACCAATGGAAAAGCATGGACGATCCGGCATTTGTAGGCTGGCTGGAAGGCGATGATGAGGACGCGGAATCGGAGCTCAGTAATCTGAACCTGATTGAGTCCCTGAAAAATACGAGTACCGACACCTATACCTTTTTCACCCCGGCGGGCAAAG
>Ga0247806_10000083_pt1 | contig 58495 bp, 44 predicted proteins | sample UWRJL059202B1_FD_179935 | JGI IMG/M metagenome (GOLD analysis project Ga0247806, IMG submission 179935) | Plant litter microbial communities from Arlington Agricultural Research Station in Wisconsin, United States - UWRJ-L059-202B-1 | ecosystem: Environmental > Terrestrial > Plant litter >... | reverse complement strand
GGTATTTCTTTCATTAAATTATAAAGAAAAATGCGATAGTTTGTGGGTTTAGATTCGAGAAGGTCGATGTAATCGCTCATCTTCATTTTAGTATGCGCTTCATTAAAGCCATCTTCATGATTTACAGGCCTGTTGTCGTACAAAGGCACGATAGCATTACCTGCTATTTCCTTCATATATGATAATTTCCATTTTGAATAAGCCGGCCAGTCCTCGGTCAGTTCTTCGATAACAACGGGAATTTGATTGTTTACATATTGGGTCATAAAATCTGATTTAGAGATTTTTTTTACCCTTTCGATTTGTTTTAAATTCATCTCATTTAAATAAAAAAATTGCTTATAACGTTAGTTATAAGCAATTTAAAAATATTTTCTGAGATTTATTAACTCAATAGCTTAAATTTTTGATTTGATCGATGCTTCAAGATTTCTTTCAATCGTATGTCCCGGTCTGGACCATTTTGGTTTTTCGCCTAAAGGTGTAAATTGTGAATCAGATGCTTCAACTGTTTTTGGCTGAGAAACTTTTGTAAATGGCTTTTGCGGAATCAATCCTAACATTTCAAACATTTTCATGTCTTCGTGAACATCAGGGTTTGGAGTTGTAAGTAGTTTATCTCCGGCAAAAATCGAATTAGCTCCGGCAAAAAAGCACATTGCTTGTCCTTCACGGCTCATATTTGTTCTTCCTGCTGATAATCGTACTTGAGTGTCTGGCATTACAATTCTTGTTGTTGCCACCATACGAATCATTTCCCAAATTTCAACTGGTTTTTCTTCTTCCATCGGAGTTCCTTCGACTGCGACCAAAGCATTAATAGGCACAGATTCCGGTTGTGGATTTAAAGTTGAAAGTGCAACAAGCATTCCTGCTCTGTCTTCAATGCTTTCTCCCATTCCGATAATTCCACCGCTGCAAACCGTAACATTCGTTTTACGAACATTTTCGATAGTTTGTAAACGATCTTCGAAACCACGTGTAGAAATTACGTCTTTATAATATTCTTCAGAAGTATCTAAATTGTGATTGTAAGCGTATAAACCTGCTTCTGCCAAACGTTGTGCCTGATTTTCGGTAATCATCCCTAAAGTACAGCAAACTTCCATGTCCAGCTTATTAATGGTACGAACCATTTCTAAAACCTGATCAAATTCTTCACCGTCTTTTACGTTTCTCCAGGCAGCTCCCATACAAACACGGGATGATCCGCTTGATTTGGCGCGCAAAGCCTGTGCTTTTACCTGACTTACACTCATTAAATCATTACCTTCAACACCAGTATTATATCGTGCTGCTTGTGGGCAATAGCCACAATCTTCAGGACAGCCCCCGGTTTTAATAGATAATAATGTAGAAACCTGAACTACGTTCGGATCATGTTTTTGTCTGTGAATTGTTGCTGCTTCATACAGCAAATCCATCATTGGTTTATTATATATGGCGATTATCTCGTCTTTTGTCCAGTTGTGTTTAGTAATACTCATTAGGTACATTGTTTTTGAAGCTTCAAAAGTAACTAAATTGTTCTAATCAACCAATGTTGAATTCTGTAAATGAACAATTGGCAATTATTTTCAAAAAGAAACACTCTAAAATCATGAAAATTTATAATTATATGATTTTAGAGTGTTTTAATTGTTGTTTTTATTCTAAATATTTAATCAGCTGCATATTTATTATTCCAATATAACATCATCATTAAAGTTACAATAACTGATGAGGCAAGTCCTTCAAATAATAAACAAATGCAATAGGTTGGTACAGATGGATTTCCGCCAAACATAAATGCCTCAGATAATGTTCTAACATAGGCATCTCCACCTCGGGCATAACTAAAAACCAATAATCCGAAAACACTCATAGATATTCCAACGACAGAAGTGGTCATTGCAGAAACGGCATTAGATACAAAATTGGTTTCACCTTCCATCAGGTTCATCTGCATAGTCCTGTTTACGCCATAAAATATAAAAAAGACATTTAGCGTGCGTAAATAAAACAAATCAGCAAGTCCTAAAAGATTCATCAATAAAAAATAAATGCCAATTCCAAGAAAAATTAAAAAACCGTTGTTTATTTCTTTAGGTAATTTCATAATGGTTATTTTTAAAAGAAGTTAATAGTAAGTAGTTGACAGGTAAGGTTATATGTCAAATTTACTAAAAAAAGAAGTACGTTTAAAAAATAACACAAAGTAAAAGTAATGTTAAAGGATTCTAAAGCTGACTAACAAAGTCTAATGCAGTTTTTTTATCAAGATTAAGTTGCTCTGTAAGCAAATCTAAAGAGCCAAATTTTTGTTCTTCGCGAATATATTCCAATAAAGAAATTTCCAGTTTTTGTCCGTAAATATCAGCATCAAATTCAAAAAGATGCACTTCTATAGTTTTTTTGTCTCCATTGACAGTAGGATTAAAACCGATATTCATCATTCCGAAAACTTCTTTTTCGTTGATTATCGTTTTAACAATATAAACACCATTTTTAGGGATTTTTTTATAATCTTCTTCAATATGAATGTTGGCTGTGGGGAAACCAATTGTTCTGCCTAATTGTTTTCCTTTTATAACTTCGCCGCTTAAGAAATAAGCATAGCCCAAATAATCATTTGCCAACGCAATATTTCCTTCATCTAAAGCTCTTCTGATTTTGGTAGAACTTACTGAAACATCCTGAATTTCCTGTGCCGAAATTTGCTCAACTTCAAAACCATACTCAGTTCCAAAAGCAATTAGATCGTCAATATTAGCGGTTCTGTTTCTGCCAAACCGATGATCATGACCAATAATTATTTTTTGGATATGAAATTGATCTACTAAAATAGAATGAACAAATTCTTCGGCCGTGAGTCTTGAAAAACTTTCATTAAATGGATGAATAACAAGATTTTCTATGCCAGTTTCTTGTAAAAGTTTTGATTTTTCAGCAATAGTATTCAAAAGCTTTATTTCTGATTTTTCCTGCAAAACCATTCTTGGATGCGGAAAAAAGGTAAGTACCAAACTTTCGTATTTCCCGTTTTCAGTATTTTGGGTAATTCGTTCTAATATTTTTTTGTGACCAATATGTACGCCATCAAAGGTGCCAAGAGTTAAAATAGTTTTCTTGGTTGATTGAAAATCGTTTATAGAATGAAAGAGCTTCAAAGCAAATTGTTTAGGATGGTGCAAATTTATATTATCTATTTCAAATTTAACCCTAAGATGAATCGATTTTTTTATGAGGAACTTATTTCTTTTGTTACAATTGACTTACTCGTCGATAAAAAACCATTAATTGTCGTATATATGTAAGAAATTAATTTAATTCACTTAATTTTGATTTTTCTAAAACCCTTGAGTATGAATAAACAGCTACTATTTTTACTATTTATTTTTTGTTGTGCCAAAAGTTATGCTCAAAATGATGATTTGTGGCAAAAAAGTTCAGGTTCTAATTTAAATAGAAATATTAATTCATCTTCTTCAGATAATTTGTATTATAAATTAAATTCAGATTTTTTACAAGCAAAACTGGCATCAGCGACCAATAAAAATTCAAAAAATAGTACTTCAGAAATAACTATTCCAAATTCAGAAGGTATTTTAGAAAAGTTTTTGGTTTGGGAATCTTCGAATTTCGAACCAGAAATGCAAGCAAAATATCCAGAAATCAGAGCTTATGAAGGTCGTGGTTTAGATGATAAAACCGCAAAAATTCATTTTAGTGTTTCGCCAATTGGCACACAAACAATGGTGTTTCGTGCCGATAAACCAACCGAATTTATTGAGAAAAATCCAGACAATAAAGCAGAATATATGCTCTTTACTTCGAATAGTAAAACAAGCTCCAAGCTCCTTTGCAAAACAGTTGATTTAAAAACAGATAATTCAGGAAAAACTGCAAAAACAGCTGCAAATACAAAAGTTTTTAAAACCATGCGACTTGCGTTGTCCTGCACAGGAGAGTATGCCGCTTATTTTGGCGGTACAAAACAAGGAGCACTGGCAGGAATGAATGCAACGCTGTCGAGGGTTAATGGTATTTTGAATAAAGATCTGGCTATCAAATTGGTTCTGGTTGCAAATAACATTGATGTTGTCTATACAAACCCTTCGACAGATCCTTATTCTAATGCTTCAGTAGGTGCCGATGGCGCATGGAATCAAGAAGTTCAAACCACTTTAACCAATGTAATTGGAGAAGCTAATTATGATATTGGTCATTTGTTTGGTGCTTCAGGAGGAGGAGGAAATGCAAATTGTATTGGCTGCGTTTGTGTAAATTCAGAAAAGGGAAGTGCTTACACTTCTCCGGCAGATGGAAGACCAGAGGGAGATACATTTGATATTGATTTTGTTGTTCATGAATTAGGGCATCAACTGGGAGCACATCATACATTTTCGTTTGATTCAGGAGAAAGAACCACTGTTAATGTAGAACCGGGGAGTGGATCTACAATTATGGGATACGCGGGAATAACAGACTATAATGTTCAGGATAATTCTGATGATTACTTTGCTTATGTTAGTATTTTACAAATTCAGAATAATCTGGCTGGAAAAAGTTGTCCAGTAAGTACAGTAACGCTAAACAATCCGCCGGTAATTAACGCCGGTCAAAATTATACCATTCCAATTAGTACAGCTTTTGTTTTAACTGGTACTGGTTCTGACCCAGATGGGAATGCAATTACTTATAACTGGGAACAAAGTGATAACGCAACAACAACCTCGGGAGAAAATAGTCTTGCCTATCCTACTAAACCAGATGGACCATTATTTAGATCGGTAGTGCCAAATAGTTCACCGGTTCGATATATGCCAGGCTATAATTCTGTTCTCCAAAACAGATTAGCCACAACCTGGGAATCTGTTTCTTCTATTGCAAGAACGTTGCATTTTACTTTAACAGGAAGAGATAATGCTGATTCTGGAGAAGCTCAGACAAATACAGCTGAAACAATTATAAATGTTGCTTCCTCTGCCGGACCTTTTGCAGTTACTTCTCAAAACACAGCAGATTTAGGCTGGGCTCAGGGATCTTATCAAACGATAACCTGGAGCGTAAATAATACGAATACACTGGAAGGTTCATCAAATGTAAATATTAAATTGTCTACAGATGGAGGTTTGACATTTCCGATAAATTTAGCATCAAATACACCAAACGATGGTTCAGAAAGTATTTTAATTCCAGCGGATATAGTTTCATCAACAAACTGCAGGATTTTGATTCAACCAACAGCAAACATTTATTATGCTTTAAATAGCAAACCATTTGCAATTGGTTATACATCAACAACAACTTGTAATTTGTATAGTTTTGGAAGTGATTTTACTATTCCTTTTTCAAATAATTATACCACAAGAACTATAAATGTACCCGCGTCAACAGCAGCGGTTTCAAATGTGAGTGTCAATATAAATGTGACGCATGCGAGATTTTCTGATTTAGAAATTCAAATGGTTAGTCCAAACGGAACTGCTGTTCAGTTGTTTGATAAAGGCTGCGCAAGTACAGATTCTACATTGGCATTGCAGTTTGATGATTCCGGAACTGAATTAAAATGTTCTGTAACAACGGCTCAAATTGTTTTTCCGGTTGAAGCTTTAAGTGTTTTTAATGGAGAAAATCCTGAAGGAACCTGGACGTTAAAAGTGAGAGATGCTGTTTCCGGAAGATTTGGAACTATAAATTCAGCCTCGATAAATATTTGCAGTCAGATATTTACACTTGGGGTAGATGTTCCTAAAGAAGAGATCTTTGTCGCATATCCAAATCCCACTAAAGGAATTTTAACCCTTCAGTTTACCCCAGAATCAAAATCAGAAATTGAGGTTTTTGTCTACGATACTTTTGGCAGAACTTTATATTCCAATTCTTTTGAAAACACCCCTAATTTTAAACAGAATATTGATTTATCTGCTTTTTCAGCGGGTATTTATTTTGTAAAGGTTGTTGATGGAGGTAAAAAAACAGTAAAAAAAATAATAATATATTAAATTCAAATTCTAACTTTTGAAGTTTATACAACTTATACTAACTTGGAAATTTGAATTTAGAACTTCGAATTTCTAATTAAGAGTTCGCCATAGCCATACAAACAACACTAATTTTAATTCCCGGAATTTTTAATAAAGCTCGTGAACAGGCTTCGAGTGTTGCACCAGTTGTAAGAACATCATCAACAAGTAATAAATGTTTGTGCTTGTATTTTTCTGTTGAAATGACATCGAATATATTTTCGATATTTTCTGATCTTCCTAAAAGATTCTTTTTTGATTGGGTTTTAGAATATTTTTTTCGATACAAAACAGCATCATCATAAGTAATATTTAAGCCGTTAGCTAAAGCTTTTCCAAAAGCAGCCACCTGATTATATCCTCTTTCCCTGAATTTTCTTTTGTGTAACGGAACGGGAATTATGATATCAAAGGGATTTTTCAGGTTTAATTCTTTTAAATCTTCAGCATACCAATTTCCCAGGACCACACCAATTTGCTGTTGGCCTTTGTATTTTAGGTTGTGAATAAGTTCCTGTACAATTCCCTTTTTATTAAAATATAACAAAGCAGATGCATGTTCGATTTCAATCTTGCCGTAAAATTTCTTCACAGCTTCATTTTTTGGATCTAAATGATAATGAGTCAAAGGCATTTCATGACGACAAATTGTGCATAAAACAATTTCGTTGGTAAATAAAAGTTTACGACATCCGGCACAAACTTTGGGGAAAAACAGGTTAAGAATAGAATTAAACACAAATAGAGAGAATTTAGTTACAAAAATAACGAAATTTATGCTTCAATCTTTCGAGTTTTTCTTTTTTTTAAATGTACTTTTTATATTTTTGCATCACTATGGCAAAACAAGAAGATTTATTTAAGAATGTGGTTTCGCACGCAAAAGAGTACGGATTTATTTTTCCGTCAAGCGAAGTATACGACGGATTAAGTGCGGTGTATGATTACGCACAAAATGGAGTCGAATTAAAAAAGAACATACGTGAATATTGGTGGAAATCAATGGTTCAGATGAATGAAAATATTGTGGGCCTTGACGCTGCAATATTAATGCATCCAACGACCTGGAAAGCCTCCGGCCACGTTGATGCTTTCAATGATCCGTTGATTGATAATAAAGATTCAAAGAAAAGATATAGAGCTGACGTTTTAGTAGAAGATTATGCGGAAAAGCTAAATCTAAAAGCTAAAAAGGAAATTGAAAAAGCAAAAGCTCGTTTTGGAGATGCATTCAACGAAGAAGAATTTGTGACTACAAATGCTCGTGTAGTTGAATATTTAGCTAAAGAAAGAGAAATTCTGGAAAGACTTGCAAAAGGTATGACGGATGATCTTCAGGATGTAAAAGCTTTAATAGAAGAGCTTGAAATTGCTGACCCTGAAACAGGCTCAAGAAACTGGACAGACGTAAAGCAATTCAACTTAATGTTTGGAACTAAATTAGGTGCTTCTGCAGATTCTGCAATGGATTTATATTTACGTCCGGAAACGGCTCAGGGTATTTTTGTTAATTTCCTGAACGTTCAAAAATCAGGTCGTATGAAAGTTCCTTTTGGAATTGCCCAAACCGGAAAAGCGTTTAGAAATGAAATTGTTGCAAGGCAATTCATTTTCCGTATGCGTGAATTCGAACAAATGGAAATGCAATTTTTTGTACGTCCGGGTGAAGAAATGCAATGGTACCACCATTGGAAAGAAACACGTTTAAACTGGCACTTATCTTTAGGGTTAGGAAAAGAAAATTACCGCTTTCACGATCATGAAAAATTAGCGCATTACGCAAATGCTGCTGCAGATATCGAGTTCAACTTTCCATTTGGATTCAAAGAATTGGAAGGAATTCATTCTCGTACAGATTTTGACTTAAAAGCCCACGAAAAGTTTTCAGGTAAAAAACTACAATATTTTGATCCTGAACTGAATGAAAATTACGTGCCATACGTAGTAGAAACTTCAGTTGGTTTAGATCGTATGTTTCTGGCCGTTTTTGCAACCTCACTAAAAGAAGAAACTTTGGAAGACGGTTCGACCAGAACAGTTTTAAAATTGCCATCAGTTTTAGCGCCAACGAAAGCAGCTATTTTACCTTTGGTTAAAAAAGACGGGTTGCCGGAAATTGCGAGAAAAATTATTGAAGACTTAAAATGGGATTTCAGTGTGGCATATGATGAAAAAGATGCAGTGGGTCGTCGTTACAGAAGACAAGATGCACTTGGAACTCCGTTTTGTATCACTGTAGATCACCAAACTATTGATGATAATACAGTAACCATTCGTCATAGAGATACAATGAAACAAGATCGTGTTCAAATTTCTGAATTGAAAGATATTATCGAAAATGAAGTTTCAATGAAAAACTGGTTGATGAAAATGTAAATTTTTTAAACCTCGCTATATCAATCCCAAATTCCGAATAGGAGTTTGGGATTTTTTATTTAATTAATTAAATTTTCTTTTTAATTTATCATTATTTATTTTAACATTCGTTTATAATTATCAACAATGAAACACTTGATTAGCGGAATTGTGTAATTTAGATGCAACAAATCAAAAAGAAGTTATTAAAGTAATCTTGGTCAAAGCGAATTTTGTTTTAGATTATTGAAATCAACAACATCAAAATATTGGAAAAATATTCATACATAATTATTGATGACGACATAGAAAGTTGCCTGGAAACCAAAGCAATTGCAGATGGTTTTTCAGAGCTTATTTTTGTTGCTTCAGCTTCTAATTACCAGGATGGATTGAATTTGGTTTTGGAATATAAACCTGCGGTTATTTTTTTAGAAATTGATCCAAAAGATTTGTCGAGCAATTTATCACTTTCTCTTATTAACGAATTATATCGGTATTTGAGCAAACTCCCAAAAATCATCATTACAACTACTAAAAAAGATTTAGCGTTTGATGCAATTCAATATGATGTTTTCGATTATGCTTTAAAACCCATTTTGGTCGTCGATTTGCTTAAAATTATTCTGAAGCTCGACAGAATTACTTTAGAAAAGAAATCCATCAAAATAAAAAACAAAATAATTGACGAAGCAACTCCAATTTTTTCCTCAGATCAAACTTTTAATAAGCCGCTAATTCTATGTATTAAATCGTACGGAGATTACCGCTATATAAATACAGATGAAATTTGCTACTTTCAAGCAGATAACAATTCTACGGATATATATTTAAATTCCGGCGAAATGGTAACGGCATTTAAAACATTAAAACATTTTGAGTTTGTTCTATCACATCCTTTTGTAAGAATTCATAATAGTTATATCATCAACCAAAATTGCATTTCGAGAATTCATAGCGGACACTCAGTTTGTTATATCAAAAATTCTCCGAAGAAAATTCCGTTCTCAAAGACCTACAAATCTAATGTAGATCTAATTATTGCTAATTTTTCTGCAGGAAATTACTTAGAAGTCTAAAAACTAAGTATTTACGCTAATTTGATGCTCATTGACTATCAATTGGGCATGTTCTACCATAAACTGATTTTTTCGTACAATTTTATTTAAGTGTCGTCTTAGATTTGTCCTGTGATTCATAATCAAAATCACTTGCCCCAAATAAAAATCAAAAACAAAACACCTCAAAAACATGAAAAAAGCAGCTTTAACAATCGGATTATTTTCTTTAGCAATGGTAGCAACATCTTTTACTACTCCTCAAATCATTTCTTCAACTGTTTCAATAGATGGACGTGGTGGACAGCAAGGACTTGATAGAAGTAAAAAAAGTGATGTTTACAATACATCTAATCAGTCTAGTTCAATTGATGGTCAGTTAAATAGTTTTGCGTCTGATAGCCAGTCTACAAGATCAAAAATAAAAGTTGACTAAAAAATATAAAATTAGTATAAGAAAAGTTGTCATTTTTATGACAACTTTTTTTTATGTTTATACTTTTAGTATTTTTGATTAAAATCAAACCTACTTTGAAAAAACCTTCGCAGATATTATTGTTTTTATTTCTTCTCGTATTGGGGTGCACCAATAAAAATAAGCAAAATGAGAATGTAAATTTAGACTCTTCAGAAGATAGCCTTTCTACCTATTTGTCTTTAGCAAATGATGAAAATCTGCCTCTTACCTATAAACAAAAATACAATCAAAAAGCTTTTGATATTATTAATGCTCAAAAAGACGATTCTCTTAAAAAAGTAAATCTTTTTAAAGTCGCTAATCGTTATTATAATATGAACGATTGGGATTCTTATAAAAACGTATCAAAGATCGTCTTAGAAAAATCAATAATCAGTAAGGATTCGGCTAGTATGGCCAAATCGTATACTTACTTAGGAGATTATTATCGGTCACAAGCTGTTTCAGACAGTGCTTTTTTAAACTATTTTAAAGCAGAAAAAATATTTTTAGGAATTAATGACGAGATTAATATTGCAAAAACATACCTGACCAAAGCAGATTTACAATTAAGTGAAGGTGATTTTTTTGAAAGTGAAATTACTGTTTTTAAAGCGCTTAAGATTTTAAAAGAAAAAAAACATGTTAGCAATCTGTTATATGACAGTTATAATTTGTTAGGGATTTTATATAATGAACGTGAAGAATATGATAAAGCATTAGAATTTCATAACAGAGCATTATTGATTCTTGAAGACAAGTCTATTCCGTCTGATATTCAGTTAAAATCAACTTCACTCAACAATATTGGTTTTGTTTATTTGAATATGCATAATTTTAAACAGGCACAAATCTATTTTAAAAAAGGCCTTGACCAAGAAAATTTATTTAGTGGCAATACTGTTTTATATGCGATGCTTTTAGATAATTTAGCTTACGCCAAATTTAAATCAAAAGAATTTACTGGATTGCCTTTGCAATTTTATGATGCCCTAAAAATTCGAGATAGCTTAAAGCTGGAGTCAGGAATTATATTGAATAAAATTCACCTCTCTGAATATTATGCATTTAAAAAGGATACTCTCAAAGCAATTCAATTTTCAAAACAAGCTTTAAACTTATCCAGAACTTCAAATAAATCCAGAAATACGCTGGATGCTCTCAAACAAATCGCAATTGTAGATCCGGAAAATGCTTCAAGATATACCAGAGAATATATAAAAATCAATGAAAAATTACAACGTGAGGAACGTAAAATGGGTGAAAAATTCTCCCGAATTGAATATGAGACCAACGAGATAAAAGACCAGAATTCGAACTTACAGGAAAAGAATAAAACCTTAGTTTACGTTTTTAGCATTTGTACTTTGGTTGGCTTGTTTTTCTATGTATATAAAACGCAACAAGCCAAAAATCGTGAATTGCTTTTTAAACAGCAACAGCAAATTGCTAATGAAGATATTTACAATTTGATGATTTCACAGCAAAATGATATCGAACACACGCGTATCAAAGAGAAGAAAAAAGTGGCTCAGGAGCTGCACGACGGCGTTTTGGGCCGAATGTTTGGCATTAGAATAAGTCTTGACAGTTTAGATAAAGTTGACGAGGCAGAAGCGGCGCCGAAGAGAAGAAAATACCTGACAGAGCTTAAAAATATTGAAGAGGATATACGCGAAATTTCGCATGATTTAAATAGAGAAAAATCGGAATTAATTAATAATTTTGTTTTAATTTTAAACAAATTGTTTGAAAATCAACAAAACACTTATGATTCAAAGTTGGTTACTTTGGTAGATTCCCAAATAAAATGGGACTTAGTAAGTAATGCGGTAAAAATCAATTTGTACAGAATAATTCAGGAAGCATTTCAAAACTGTAATAAATATGCAAAAGCAAATACGATTACAGTGGAATTTAAAAGTGAAATAAATTATTTGATTTTGTCAATTTTTGATGATGGAGTTGGGTTCAATACCAAGAAAACAAAAAGCGGAATAGGATTGCATAATATTCAATACAGGGCCGCAGAATGCAAAGGAAGTGTATCAATCAAATCTGGCAAGGGAGAAGGAACTTTACTGGTTGTAAAAGTGCCTATAGATCAAAAAATTAACCTACACAATAATGACAATTGACCAAAACGCCCCGGTTTCTCAATTAATTAAAAGCAATATATTAATAGTTGACGATCATCCTTTTATTATTGAAGGATATAAAAATGCTATAACGCGCTACAATCCCAACAAATATGATTTTGTTATTTCTCAGGCTCATGATTGTAAATCAGCCTATGAATTAATTTACGATGAATCAACGCCAAATTTCGATGTAGCTTTTTTAGACATTAGTATGCCTGCGTATGAAGAAAAAGAACTTTATTCAGGCGAAGATGTGGCAAAGTTAATTCTTAAAAAAATGCCGGACTGCAATATTATTTTGCTAACGATGTTTACAGAATTGTTAAAAATAAAAACCATAATAAGAACCATAAGGCCAAATGGGCTGATTATTAAAAACGATCTAACTTTTGATGAATTGCTTTTTGCTTTTGATAAAGTAATGAAAAATGAGAAATATTACAGTCAGTCCGTTCAGAAAATGCTCAATCAATCGCCTCATAACTCAATAGAAATAGATGAGTTCGATAAACAGATATTATTTCATTTATCAAAAGGTACAGCAACAAGTGAAATGCCGCAATACATTCCGATCTCACTTAACGCAATCGAGAAACGAAAAATCAATCTAAAAGAATTACTTAAGATAAAATCAGGTTCTGATGAGGAATTGGTCAAAGAAGCCAAAAGTAAAGGGCTTTTTTAAAAACCAGATTCCAATAAAAAAAATCCAAATTCCAATCTAGAAATAATAGTTGGAATTGGATTTTTTATTTAAAATTTCTAAAATTTATTCGCTCAAAGCATCCCAGCCGCGAGCCTTCAAAGGAATCTGCGTATTAGCACGAGTTACTAAATTTATTCCTTCACTTTCATCTGCCATATGACCGATGATTGAAAAATTAGGGTTTCCTTTTATCTTGTCAAAATCATTAATATCGATCGTAAATAGCAATTCATAATCTTCGCCGCCATTAATAGCAACCGTTGTACTGTCAATGTTAAATTCTTCGCAAGTCGAAATGAACTGAGGATCTAACGGAAGTTTATCTTCATATAAATTACAACCCACTTTTGATTGTTTGCACAAATGAATAATTTCTGAAGACAATCCATCAGAAATATCAATCATCGAAGTTGGTTTAATTTCAAGAGCGTGCAATAAAGTACGAACATCTTTTCGTGCCTCAGGTTTTAACTGACGTTCTACCAAATAAGTATATGGATCTAAATCAGGCTGACTGTTTGGATTTACCTGAAAAACTTGTTTTTCGCGCTCTAAAACCTGCAATCCCATATATGCAGCACCAATATCTCCGGTAACTACCAATAAGTCGGTTTTTTTTGCCCCATTTCTGTAAACAATTTCATCTTCATCTGCTTCACCAATTGCGGTAATGCTAATAATTAATCCTTTTTGAGATGAGGTTGTATCTCCGCCAATAACATCAACCTTATATTCTTTTGCAGCGTGTGTAATTCCTTCAAATAATTCTTCTAATGCTTCTAACGGAAACCGATTAGAAACGGCAACAGAAACCGTTATTTGCGTTGGTCGGGCATTCATAGCGCAAATGTCAGATACATTTACCACTACAGCTTTATATCCCAAGTGTTTTAACGGCATATAAGCCAGGTCAAAATGGACGCCTTCGATTAATAAATCTGTAGAAATCACTACTTTTTTATCTTTAAAATCAAGAACGGCAGCATCATCGCCTATACTTTTTAAAGTTGATTCCTGAGTAACATCAAAATTTTTGGTTAAATGTTCAACCAGGCCAAATTCACCTAATTGCGCTAAACTGGTACGTTGCGGATTTTTATCTTCGATCATTTCTTTTTAAGTTCCAAAGTTTCTAAGGCGCAAAGGTACAAAGGTTTTATCGAATTAAATCAGATGTTATCTCTGATCGCCTTATTTATGTAAAGAAAGAACTAGTGTAAGCTTCTTCCGTTTGTCTGTGTTAAACCCGACAAGGTTTTTAAAACCTGTCAGGTTTAAATTGCGCTAGAATGATCATAATTTTAAAATTGATATTTTTTTCCGATCTTTAATAGAATAAAAAAACGAAAAAATGAAATCATTTGATATAGTGACCCTGACCGTAAATCCTTCTGTCGATAAAAGTACGCACTTTTCAGGTTTAATTGCAGAACAAAAAATAAGATGTAAGGAACCTCAATTTGATGCGGGCGGCGGTGGAATAAATGTTTCTAAAGCAATTTCTCGCTTACGCGGAAGTTCATTAGCCGTTTTCACATCTGGAGGGCCAGTGGGCGAAATGCTGAAAGATTTAGTAAAAGATGAACAAGTAGATTTTGAAGTTATAGAAACCAAAACTGCAACGAGAGAAAATTTTATAGCTGTTGATGATAACACAAATTCGCAATATCGCTTTGGATTTTCAGGCGATGTTTTGCAAGAATTAGAAGTGGAGAAAATTTTAGAAACAATTTCAAATCTCAAGCCTAAATTTTTAGTCGCAAGCGGAAGTCTTAACGAAGGTTTGTCAGATGATTTTTATCAAAAGATAGCCGAGATTGCCAAAGCATCAAATTCAAAATTAATTGTGGATACATCTGGTGAAGCTTTAAAGAAAGTTTTAGAAACCGGAGCATACCTTATAAAACCAAATGTAGGCGAACTGGCAAAATTAATTGGAGTTGAACGTCTTGAAATGGAAGAAGTAGACGATGCTGCTAAAAAAATTATCGCAAAAGGCGGAGCAGAAATTGTAGTAGTTTCACTTGGACCACAAGGCGCAGTTTTAGTTACAAAAGACACTTGTGGATTTGTTCCGGCCCCGAATGTGGCCAAAAAAAGTACCGTGGGAGCAGGAGACAGTATGGTTGGCGGAATGGTTTGGGCATTGTCTCAAAATAAAGACCTAAAGGAAGTCATTCGCTGGGGAGTTGCCTGCGGATCTGCTGCAACAATGAACGAAGGAACGCAATTGTTTAAATATGAAGATGCAAATCGTTTGTTTGAATGGTTGAAGAACAAGTAATTAGTTGCAAATTATTAATTATAAGTTATGAGTTTCTTTTAAGCCTAACTCCAAAAAAAATAGAAAATCTCTCCTTTTAATTTCCTGCTGACAAACTGTTGTCACCAACCCGTTTTAATTTTGAAGTATTAAACAAATTAAAACTTTAAAATCATGAAAACATTAGCAGCACAGGTAATTACTCCAGAAGATTTATTGAAACACTGGCAAGGCCACCGCGCCTTAACACGCCGTGTAATTGAACTATTTCCTGAAAAAGACTTTTTTGAATTTTCAATTGCGGGAATGAGAACTTTTGCAAAACTAACAGATGAACTTTTAGCTATTGGCGCTCCTGGACTTAAAGGAATTGTAACTAAAGAGATTCAGCCGTTTACCGAAGAAGGTGAAAAATTAGTATTCAAAGCGCAATATCTGGAAAAATGGGATGAAGCAACTGCCGAAATTAATCACTATTGGGAAAAATTATCGATTGAAGACTTTAACGAAACCTTTAATCTTTTTGGTCAATATGAATTTCCGGTAATTCAGAATATTTTGTATTTTATTGATAATGAAATACATCATCGCGGTCAGGGATATGTATATTTAAGAGCATTAGGAATCGAACCTCCATTTTTCTGGGAAAGATAAATCTTAACCGGTAGAATTAAAAAAAACTCCAAAAGAGAAATTTCGCTTTCATCTTTTGGAGTTTTTTATAAGTCGTTCTCTGTTTTTTTCGAGCAAATCTAAAGTTATGCCTTTTAATTTTTCAGGTTCCAAAATAGTGGCATAATCACCAAACATCAAAAACCATCGTGGAAAACCATTGTCAATATTGGTACACATAAAAGTCATTTCAATTTGTCCGTCGACTTCTTTTTCTGAGACAAATCCATGGTATTTTCTTTCAAACGCTAAATATTTCGCGATTTTCTTTTCTACCAAAATTCGAACTTTTGTTGTCGGAATTGTTTTTTCTGTTTTATTCAGATACGTTTCCAGAGAATCGTGTTCAATCGAGAAATCAAGTTCTGTTTTTTTAATTTCCAAAATCCTGTCCGTTCTAAACTGGCGATAATCCCGCCTTAAATGACAATATCCTAAAAAATACCAGCAATTATGGTCGTGAAAAACGCCAACAGGTTCGATATTTCGCTGTGTTGTTTCCTCTTTATCAAAAGTTTTATAGGATAATAAAATTTGCTTTTTTTCGGCAATACTCTCAAATAGAACAGCAAGGGTATTAGGCGAATTATCACCAAACAAAGGTTCTGCGGTTTGCATGACAACTCGCGATTCAATATTCGAAAGATAATCTTTGTCTGTGCTTCTCAAAACTGATTTCAATTTAAACATTGCCGATGCATAATGCGTTCCTAAAGTAGGGTCGGTAAATTTTTGCATTAGTTTTTCAGCAGCAATAAAACTGCTTACTTCCTCGCGCGTAAACATAACAGGCGGCAATCTGTAACCTTCCATCAAAGCATAGCCAACTCCGGCTTCACTATAAATAGGAACTCCGGAAGCTTCGAGAGTTCGAATATCACGATATATGGTTCTTAAACTGACTTCAAAACGATGGGCCAATTCCTGAGCTTTTACAATTTTTTTAGATTGTAACTGAATCAGAATAGAAACAATACGATCAAATCGTTTTGGGGTTTCGTCGAGCATTTTTTAAGGATCTGAGTTTCTTAGTGGCTGAGGTTATAAGAATCAAAGATACAAAGGTTCGAAGTTTAATTGAAAATATAAAACAAAAAACCCGATAACGAATTACCGGGTTATGATTTGAATGTTTTTGAATTCCGAAGAAATCGCAATTGTAATTAAAATTTTAATGCTAAACTTAATGTCCGAAACTAATTAAGCATTAAAATCTGTACAACAATCCAAATTGTGGCTGATCAAAAATGTTTTCAAATAAATTAATATTTAAATTAAATGTATCTGATGACGCACCATTTTCAGGAGAAACACTGTTGTAAGCTAATACATTAGCTAATGTAAAAGTTACCGCAATGTTTTTGGTAACAAAATAGTTTAAACCAACGGTGATATCTGCTGTAACGCTGTTGTCAGTGTCTGACGCATCTCCAATTTCAATCTTATTTCGTCCAAAACCTAAACCAGCTTCAGCAAATGCTTTAAAGCGTTTTTTGTCTAATTCTAAAAAATAATATCTCGCAAAAGCACCAACTCCAAATACATTAGTTTTTGTTTCTGGAACAGTTTCTTCTTTTTCGCTGGAATAATTTAGTTTAGCTCCCACGGCAACTTTATCATTTAAAAAGTAACCAAATTTTGGGCTAAATCCATAATAGTCTGTTTCACCACCCGTGCTGATTTTGATAGATCCTTCAAGAAACATATCACCATTTTGAAAAGTTACACCTTTTGCTGAGTCCATTTCTTCCTCAGCTTCGACCTGCTGTGCATTTGCGAATGAAAAAGTCAGGAACGATAAAATAAATAAAAATTTTGTTTTCATGATAAAAGCTTTTAATGTTTGTAAGATTAAAATTATAATTTTTGTCTTTAAACAATTGCCAAAAAAAAGCATATGAATTAAAATTCGGATCTATAGAGTTAAAAATCGTCGTTTTTATAAGTATTTACTTATGTTATTTTTAAGCTTAAAATTGCCTTTTTAGAAAATATTTCTGAAAAAATACTAGTTAAGGTCGCGTATTAATTGGCTTCTCCTAAATTAGATCTCTTATATTATTTCGCGAAAGCAAACAAAAAACCCAACAACTTTCGTCATTGGGTTAATCTATATTCTATTCTCTTTATTTTTTGTTGTTTCTTCTAAAAAGAATTAGTCATTCAATTTCAGAACAGCCATAAAAGCTTCTTGCGGAATCTCAACGTTTCCAACTTGTCTCATACGTTTTTTACCTTTTTTCTGTTTCTCCAAAAGTTTACGCTTACGCGAAATATCACCACCATAACATTTTGCGGTAACGTCTTTACGAAGTGCTTTAATCGTTTCACGAGCAATGATCTTAGCCCCAATTGCAGCCTGAATCGGAATGTCAAATTGCTGTCTTGGAATCAATTCGCGTAATTTCTCGGTCATTTTTTTACCGATGTTATATGCGTTGTCTTCGTGAATCAGAGCAGAAAGTGCATCAACTGTTTGTGCGTTCAAAAGTACATCGAGTTTTACTAATTTCGAAGTTCTCATCCCGATAGGAGAATAGTCAAAAGAAGCATAACCTTTAGAAACTGTTTTTAAACGATCATAAAAATCGAATACAATCTCGGCCAAAGGCATATCAAAATTCAATTCTACTCTTTCAGTCGTTAAATACGTTTGATTCGTAATTTGACCACGTTTTTCAATACAAAGACTCATTACGTTTCCAACGAAGTCAGATTTTGTAATGATTGTAGCTTTAATATATGGTTCTTCAACTCGGTCTAAACGAGAAGGTTCCGGTAAATCAGAAGGATTGTTTACAACGAATGGAACTTCTGGTTCTTTTTTGGTATAAGCCAAATACGAAACGTTAGGAACTGTAGTAATTACAGTCATATCGAACTCACGCTCTAAACGTTCCTGAATAATTTCCATGTGCAACATTCCTAAGAATCCACAACGGAAACCAAATCCTAACGCTGCAGAACTTTCAGGTGTAAAAACTAGCGAAGCATCATTCAATTGCAATTTCTCCATAGAAGAACGCAAATCTTCATAATCTTCTGTATCAACAGGATATATTCCGGCGAAAACCATTGGTTTTACATCCTCAAAACCCGTGATCATATTGGTGGTAGGCGTTTTAGCATCCGTCAGTGTATCACCAACTTTTACTTCTTTGGCTTCTTTAATTCCAGAAATTAAATAACCAACATCACCAGCAGAAATTACATTTTTAGGAACCTGATTTAATTTTAAAGTTCCAATTTCGTCAGCAAAATATTCATTTCCGGTGGCCATGAATTTAATTTTTTGCCCTTTTTTAATTTGTCCGTTTTTAACACGGAAAATAACTTCAATTCCACGAAACGGATTATAATGTGAATCGAAAATCAAAGCTTGCAAAGGCTCATCAACATTTCCTGATGGCGGCGGGATTTTTTCGATAATGGCAGCCAAAATATTTTCAACACCAAAACCTGTTTTTCCCGAAGCATGAATAATATCTTCTAATTTACAACCTAATAAATCGATAATATCATCGCTAACTTCTTCAGGATTAGCACTCGGTAAATCGACTTTATTTAAAACCGGAATAATTTCCAGGTCATTTTCTAAAGCAAGGTATAAGTTTGAAATCGTTTGTGCCTGAATACTTTGTGCTGCATCTACAATTAAAAGTGCCCCTTCGCAAGCAGCAATAGAACGAGAAACTTCGTATGAAAAGTCAACGTGACCGGGAGTGTCAATTAAATTTAAAATATATTCTTCTCCTTTATAAGTATATTCCATTTGAATGGCGTGACTCTTAATGGTAATTCCACGCTCACGCTCCAGGTCCATGTTGTCAAGCAATTGTGCTTTTTCTTCACGAGCTGTAACGGTTTGTGTAGCGCCCAATAATCGATCTGCCAATGTACTTTTACCGTGGTCAATGTGTGCAATAATGCAAAAGTTACGTATCTTCTTCATTTTATGATATCAATTCTCTATACGAGTTTAGTAAATTTTGGGTATGAATATGCTCTTGAGCAATTGCTTTAGAGCATGTTATTAATGGGCAAAGATAGCGCAAAGTTTTGGATTCTGGAATGTTGAACTACGATAGTTAGATTCTGAATTTAAAACAACGGCTAAAATTCAAAATTAAATCCTTTTTCCGTAAGTTTTTTGTAGATTTCGGGATCGAACTTATACAGTTTTGCGGCTCTGTGCGAAACATCCTGTTGCTTTTCATCGAGGGCAACCAGTAATTTCATGTGCAAAATTTTTCTTCGGAAATTCGATTTATCTAATTCAATTCCCAATATTTCTTCGTAAAGATGCATTAATTGCAAAAGTGTAAATTTCTCAGGTAAAAGATTAAATCCGATTGGCGCCTGACGGACGCGATTTCGCAATTGCAACAAACTAAATTCTAGAATTTCATTGTGGTCAAAAATCAAATTTGGAACATCTTTAATCTTATGCCATTTTGCTTCAATTACAGAAACACTCGCTTTAATATTATAATCTTCCCGATTTAGCAAAGTATAATAGCCAACTGTTATCACCCTAGTGCTTTTTACACGATCCGGATCCGTAAAGGCTTTTAGCTGTTCGAGATAAATATTGTCGAGACTTGTAACTTCATATACTATTCGCAACGCGGCATTATCCAGACTTTCGTCCGGATATAAATTTCCTCCAAGAACGCCCCATTTTCCAATACTTGCCCCTTCGGCGTGTTGTACTAAAAGAACTTCAAGATTTTTTTTATCAAAAGAAAAAATAACACAGTCTAACGAAATGCCTTCTATAACTGATTTTGAATCGGCAGTGAGAACGGTATTAGTTTGCTTGATATTTTTATAAAAGGAGGATTCCATTAAAACTCAAAATTAAATCCTTTTTCCGTCAATTTTTTATAAATATCAGGATCGAATTTGTACAATTTTGCGGCTCTGTGTGAAACATCCTGTTGCTTTTCATCTAAAGCAACCAATAATTTCATGTGAAGAATTTTTCTGCGAAAGTTGGATTTGTCCATTTCAATTCCCAAAATTTCTTCATACAAATGCATCAATTGTAATAAGGTAAATTTTTCAGGCAAAAGATTAAATCCAAGGGGAGCCTGTCGAACTCTGTTCCGAAGATGTTTTAAACTGTAAGCCAAGATTTCGTTATGGTCATAAATTAAATCCGGAATACTGTTTATTTTATACCATTTAGCATCAGAGGCTGTAAAACCTGCTTTAATATTATAGTCTTCGCGTTTCACCAAAGCATAATAACCAATCGTAATAACGCGTCGAAGCGGGAAACGATCCGGGTCGCCAAATGCCTTTAGCTGCTCCAGATAAATATTATCAAGACCTGTAAGTTCGTTCAATAAACGGTGAGCTGCATTGTCTGTGCTTTCTTTTTTATAGATCCATCCTCCTGGGAGTCCCCATTTTCCTTTACTGATTCCTTCTCCGTGTTGTACCAAAAGCACTTCTAAACTTCCCTTATCAAAACCAAATATGACACAGTCAATCGTGATTGCATTCATTGCAGTTTGCTCGCTCTTTAAAACTGAATCATCCTCTACATTTTCAACCATATCCCTATTAAAATTTTGACAAATTAAATAAATAAAATGAACAATTGCTTTCGTAAAAGCTTTATATTTTTTTTAACGTAACAATTTTCTGATAATCAGTATTTTATTTAATTGCTGATTTTCACGTTTTTAAAATTTCATTCTTAAATGTCTGATTGTCAAAATGCTAATTCGTTATTTTTTTGATAATTTTTATTTCACTTTTGAGGTAAATTTTGTTGTATCTGTAAAAATGAATATCGAATAATCTGAATAGCCAAAAAAAACATCTAATATTTTGTTAATATAGAAAAAATGTTTTACACTTGTAGTCAAAATAACCATAAGATAAGTTCAGTTTGACTATAAGTTTAAAACGGACAAATCTATAACTAATTAAAAAGTAGCGCAAATGTTTTTTTTAGGAATTGATTTAGGTAGCTCTTCGATAAAATTATCCGTTTTCGATCCTGAAAAAGGAACGACAATTGGCGCAGTAAGCGTTCCTGATTTTGAGATGCCAATTATTGCACAAGAATTTGGCTGGGCAGAACAGGATCCTGAAACCTGGTGGCAATATGTAAAAGACGGAATCAAACAATTAGGTGCTAAAAATATTGATTTAAAGAAAATTGCAGGAATTGGAATTGCTTATCAAATGCATGGTTTGGTTTTAACCGATGAAAATTTGACTCCGGTTCGTTCTTCGATCATTTGGTGCGACAGCCGTGCTGCTATTATTGGAGATGAAATTTATAATCAAATAGGAGCTGAAAACTGTCAAAAACAAATTTTAGGAAGTCCGGGAAATTTTACCGCTTCAAAACTAAAATGGGTAAAAGAGAATCAGCCTGAAGTTTTTGCAAAAGCAAAATACATGATGCTTCCGGGCGATTTTATTGCGGCGAAATTATCAAAAGTGGCTCAAATTAGCACTTCGGGATTGTCTGAAGCAGCTTTGTGGAATTTCTCTGAAGGAAAACTGGCAACAGAAATTCTTTCTCAAATGGGATTATCAGCAGAGATTGTTCCTGAAATTGTTTCCAATTTTGGAATTCAGGCAACTATTCACCCTGAAATTGCTAAGGAATTAGGATTAGATGTAAATACAAAAATCACATATCGCGCAGGAGATCAACCCAACAATGCATTGTCATTGAATGTTTTGAAACCTGGCGAAATTGCTACAACAGCAGGCACATCTGCAGTTGTATACGCCGTAAGCGATCAGGATGCATACGACAAACAAAACAGAATCAATACTTTTTTACACGTCAATAATACAGAAACCGTGAAGAATAACGGCGTGATGTTATGCATTAACGGTTCTGGAATTTTATACCAATGGCTGCGTAAAATAATGTCAGTCGACAGAAACGAATTAATTGCGTACGAAAAACTAAATGCCGAAGCTGCAAAAGTGGAAGCAGGAAGCAACGGACTCCGTTTTTATCCGTTCGGAAATGGCGTTGAACGTATTTTTAATAACAAAAATGCCACTTCGGGAATTCAGAATTTAAATTTCAATATTCACCAGCCGTCACATTTGGTGCGCTCAGCCTGCGAAGGAATCGTGTTTGCCATGAATTATGGTTTTGATGTGATGAAAGAAGTTGGAGTTTCAGGAACTGTGGTTCGTGCCGGAAATTCGAACTTGTTTTTGAGTCCGGTTTTTAGGGAAATCTTCACCAATACCACACAAACTACTTTAGAATTATACAATACATCGGGGGCAGAAGGTGCTGCAAGAGGCGCTGCTTACGGTTTAGGTTTTTACAATTCGCTAGACGAAGCTTTCGCAGGATTGCAGTGTTTAGACAGAATAGAACCCAATAAAATCCTGACATCACAATATCAGGATTACTATCAGGAATGGAAAAGTCAAATTAAAATAGAACAATAAGAATGAGCACAACTAATCAGTATTTTAAAAACATCGATACTATTAAGTTCGAAGGAAGAGAAAGTGATAATCCGCTAGCGTTTAAATGGTACGACGAAAATCGTGTCGTTGCAGGAAAAACATTGAAAGAGCATTTGCGTTTTTCAATGGCTTATTGGCATACGCTATGTAACACAGGTGGAGATCCGTTTGGAGCTTCGACTGAAACTTTTTCATGGGATAAAAATGAAAATGTGATCTTAAGAGCTAAAGACAAAATGGATGCAGCTTTTGAATTCATGACAAAATTAGGTTTGCCATATTATTGTTTTCACGATGTTGATGTGGTGGATGATGCGCCAACATTGGCAGAATTTGAAACTCGTATTCAGACAATGGTTGAATATGCAAAACAAAAACAACAGGAATCCGGAATTAAATTGTTGTGGGGAACTTCAAACTTATTCAGCAATCCTCGTTACATGAATGGTGCAGCGACAAACCCAAACTTTGATGTTTTGGCTTATGCCGGAGCTCAGGCAAAAATTGCTATTGATGCAACTATTGCACTTGGTGGCGAAAATTATGTTTTCTGGGGAGGACGTGAAGGATATATGAGTTTGTTGAACACAGACATGAAAAGAGAATTAGACCATTTGGGCAGATTCTTAAATACGTGTAAAGATTATGCTCGTAAAGAAGGTTTTAAAGGAAACTTTTTAATCGAACCAAAACCAATGGAACCAACCAAACATCAATATGATTATGATGCAGCGACTTCATTAGGTTTCATCAATAAATACGGACTTCAAAACGATTTCAAATTAAACTTAGAAGTAAACCACGCAACACTTGCCGGACATTCTTTCGAACATGAATTGCAAGTTGCTGTTGATGCCGGAATGTTAGGAAGCATTGATGCAAACCGCGGAGATTACCAAAACGGTTGGGATACAGATCAATTTCCAATTAATCTTCAGGAAGTAACACAAGCAATGTTGGTTATTTTAGAAGGTGGCGGAATTCAAGGTGGCGGTGTAAACTTCGATGCAAAAGTGAGAAGAAATTCAATCGATTTAGAAGATAAATTCATCGCGCATATTTCAGGAATGGATGTTTTTGCAAGAGGATTAATCTGTGCAGATCAAATTTTACAAAATACAGATTACAGAAAATTACGCACTCAGCGTTACAGTTCGTTTGACGGTGGCAACGGAGCTAAGTTTGAAAATGGAGAATTATCTCTTGAAGACTTAAGCAAAATTGCACGTGCAAGCGGAGAGCCTACGCCATTAAGCGGAAGACAAGAATTATTCGAACAGATTATTTCGAATGCGTATTAAATAATTACAGGTAACTAACTATAAATTTAAACCAATTCTTAATTATTATGAAAAGCAAATATTGTATTAAAACAATGCTTCCGTTTTGTATGGCGCTACTGCTAAGCGTTTTTGCAATGCAATCTGGTTTTGCCCAAGAGCAATCCAAATTTGTAACGGGAAATATAACATCAGCAGATGATAACATGGGAGTTCCAGGTGCTACTGTTTTGGTGCAGGGAACAAAAACCAGTACCGCAACTGATTTTGACGGTTTATACAAAATTGAAGCTAAAACAGGTGATGTCCTGATATTTAGTTTCATGGGGTATAAAACACAAAAAATTACTGTTGGAACAAATACTAAAATAAACGTAACCATGCAGGCTGAAACTGCTGAACTTAAAGAAATTGTAGTTATTGGTTACGGTACCCAAAAGAAAAAGGTAAACACGGCTGCAACTTCATTAGTATCTGGAAAAGACATTCAGCAAGTAGCGAGTCTTGATGTGACAAATGCTTTGCAAGGTCAGGCATCTGGGGTAAATGTTACTTCATCTTCAGGACAACCAGGAGCTAATATGGTGGTAAATATTCGTGGAGCTGGTACTGCAGGAAAAAGTGATCCGCTTTATGTAGTTGATGGTGTTGTTGTTGATAATGGTATTTCTTACCTTGATCCTTCGGTTATCGAAAGAGTCGATGTACTTAAAGATGCTTCTGCAGCTTCTATCTACGGAGCAAGAGCAGCAAACGGAGTTATCTTAGTAACAACTAAAAAAGGTAAAGACGGAAAAATGAATGTTTCTTTTAATTCTTATACTGGTTTTCAGCAAGTTGCTAAAAAATTAGATTTAATGAATACACAGGAATATACAACAATCATGAACGAAGCACGTGTTAATTCAGGGCTTACGCCTTTATATACACCAGCTCAGGTTGCGACTTTGCCTAATCACGATTGGCAGGATGATTTATTTAATGAAGGAGCAATGAAGCAAAATCACTCTCTTTTAATTACAGGTGGTGATAAAAAATCTACTATTGCAACAGGTATTTCATACTACGGTCAGGAAGGTATGATTGGTGGTGTAAACAGCCAATCGCAATACGATCGTATTACTTTTAGTGTGAATTCAACTTCAGAAGTAATTGAAAATCATTTGAAAATTGGAGAAAACTTTACTTTATCAAATACAAAATCAAGCGGAATTGCTGATGATGGTATTTATAGTAATGGAATCAGAAGCTTTTTAAATGCGGCTCCAATCGATAATGCTTACGATGCAGATGGAAATTACGCCAGATCAACTATTTCAGCTGACGTAACAAATCCGGTAGGTTCACTTTACTACAATAACTTCAACCAAACTAAGGTGAATCGTTATGTAGGGAACATTTTTGCAGAATTAAAATTCTTAAAAGACTTTACTTTCAGAACAAGTTTTGGGGTAGATATGACTGATAGTAATTATCGTTCTTTCAGACCGGTTTATTCTCTTTCTTCAAGTGATAATAATACGGTTTCAAGCGTTACACAAAGCGGAACTAAAAGTTTAGGATGGATTTTTGAAAATACACTTCAATATAAAGTATCAATCGGTGGATCACATAATCTTGATTTCTTAGTAGGTACTTCTGCTAAAAAGAACACAGCTGATTATATGGAAGGGCAGGGTAGAAATTTAATTTTTACTGATTTTGAACATGCTTACTTAGACAATGCCAAAGATCCAACATCAAATGTGGTAAAAGGAGATCGTAAAGATTACGCAATTCAGTCTTACTTCGGTCGTATGTTATACGATTACAATAACAGATATTTATTCTCTGCTACAGTTCGTAGAGACGGATCTTCAGAATTTGGACCAAATAATAAATATGCTATTTTCCCTTCATTTTCTGCAGGTTGGAATTTAGATCGCGAAAGTTTCTTTAAAGAAAATAAAGTTTTAAATACATTTAAACTTAGAGGAAGCTGGGGACAAAATGGTAATGATCAATTCTCAAGAAGATTTGCTTATATGTCTACAATTAGTTCAAAAGATAAAACATATCATTTTGGTACAGGAGACGAAACTTTAATCGTGGGTTCAAGCCCTGATCAGCTTTCAGATCCTAACTTAAAATGGGAAACTTCAGAGCAATTAGATTTAGGTTTTGATGCTACATTGTTTACAAACTTTACTTTAACATTCGATTATTACGATAAAAAAACAAAAGACTGGTTAGTATTGGCTTCTATTCCAACTTACGCAGGAGCTTCTGCGCCTTATGTTAATGGTGGAGATGTTAGCAATAAAGGTTTTGAGGTAGCTGTTGGATATCGTAAAAGTTTCGGAAGCTGGAATTTTGGAATTAATGCAAACGTTTCTCATAACAAAAATGAAGTACTTCGAATTGCAAACAGTGAAGGAATTATTCATGGAGAATCTAACTTGTTGTTTCAAGGTTTAGATGAAATGAACCGTGTTGAAGTAGGAAAACCAATGGGTTATTTCTACGGATTAAAAACAGCAGGTATTTTCCAGAATGCTGCAGAAGTAGCAGCTGGAGTTCAGCCAAATGCTTCACCTGGAGATGTTCGTTTTGTTGATTTAAACAATGACGGAAAAATTGATGCTAATGATAAAACAGAAGTAGGTAATCCAAATCCTGATTATACATATGGTGTTAATTTCGACTTATCTTATAAAGCATTTGACTTAACGGTTAATACTTACGGATCTGCCGGTGGTCAAAACGTTTTTGGAGTTCATGATTACACTCGTGCTTACACAAATAATACAACAGAGGTTTTAAACAGATGGACAGCTGAAGGAACTTCAAATACAACACCAAGAGTAACTTACGGAACAGATCCTAACGGGAACTATACTAAATTTTCAGATTTATATGTTCAGGATTCAGATTTCTTCAGAATTAAAAACATTACTATCGGATGTGATTTGACAAAATTAACTAACAAGTTAACTTTCTTTAGCAAATTCAGATTGTATGTTGCGGCAAATAACCTTTACACATTCACAAAATACAAAGGAATGGATCCGGAAATTGGTTTCGGAAACACTACTGTAGGACAAGAATGGGCAAGAGGAATTGATGTTGGATTTTATCCACAGCCAAGAACCTACATGATGGGTCTAAATGTTAACTTTTAAATTATGAAAACGATGAAACGATATATAAAATTATTTGCCCTTTCAAGCTTATTGTTTTTAGGAGCTTGTTCGGAAGATTTCCTGGATAACGAACCATACACAGATAAAGATGCTGCGGATTTTTATAAAACACCTACTGATGCTTACGAAGGACTTGTAGCTATTTATGATGTATTACAAAGAGAAGCTTACGGAACACAATTAATTGTGAGTGAGCAGGCATCTGATGATTGCTTTGGAGGATTTGGTATTGCCGATCCAACGGTAGATTTAGAATGGGACCGCTTTTTGTATACAACTGATAAAGATATGAATGCGCTTATCTGGACAAACTCTTATTTAGGGATTTACAGAGCCAACATTTTATTAGAGAATTTAGATAAAGTAAATTGGGGATCTCAAACTGCCTTGAAAACGCAATATGAAGCTGAAGCTCGTTTTTTAAGAGCACATTTTCACTTTCAGGCTGCTAAAATGTTTGGAGATATTATTCCGCTTGATCATACTGTAACTACAAGTGAGTTTCAATTACCAAGACAAAGTGCAGAAGTAACTTATGCTTTAATTGCGAGCGACTTAAAATTTGCTGCAGACAACTTAGGGCCTGACAATTACTCAAAACCGGGAAATGCAAATTACGGACGTATTACAAAATGGGCAGCCGAAGCTTATTTGGCAAGAACTTTTTTATTCTATACAGACTATTATGAAAAAACTGATTTAGCTGGTGTAGTTACAAAAGCTGAAGCAGTAACTTATATCAATGATGCAGTAAACAACAGTGGACACGCATTAGTGGCTGATTTTGCTCACCTTTGGTTAGCAGCTTCTTTTGAAGACTTTGCTGGAGAGGATAACACCGAAATGGTTTGGGCTGTTCGTTTTAATGGTTCAGGAAAAGGAAATTGGGATCTTCACGAAGGAAACCGTTTTCAGGTAAACATTGCACCACGTGGAGGATCAATTGGAAAATATGCTACCGGATGGGGAGGAGCAACTGTAAATGCAGATTTATACGGAGCTTATGATCCTGCTGATACTCGTAGAGATGCTACAATAATTGCGTATCAGGAAGAAGGTTTAGATTTCGATCCTGAAGCAAGAGAACAACGTCAGTATACAGGATATTCTTGGAAAAAATATTGCCCTATTACAGATGCAGCGGGAGTTGCTATTGTAGAAGCTAATGGTGGAAATTTCCAAATTGATAACTATCAGGATTATGCTATTATTCGTTTTGCAGATGTATTGCTTATGGCTGCAGAATTGAATTTAGAAACAAACAGAGCATTAGCTTTAGCTGATTTGAACAAAGTTCGTGACAGAGCATTTAAAGACGTAACGCACAGACTTGTAGATGCTGATTTTAATAAAGAAGCTATTATGCGAGAGCGTCGTTTAGAACTAGCATTAGAAGGACAACGTTATTTTGACTTAATCAGACAAGATATGAGTACCGCTAAGCAAGCAATTGATATTACTGGTCAAGGGAATGAATATAATGTTAATTTTAGAACAGAAACTCAAGGTTGGTTTGCTTTACCACAATCTCAAATCGTACTTTCAAATGGTGCTATAAAACAAAATCCAGGTTGGAACTAATTTAAAAACAAATGATTATGAAACGTATATTATATATTTTAATTGCTACAGTAACCATAGGGTCATTATTATTTTCATGTGAACCTGTTGAAGACCGCGAAAACTTAGATGCAATTACATTAACACCGGAGAATGTTAAATTTTCAGTAACACAAAGTCCTTCAAATGAAAACGAAATTCTTATAAATAGTGAAGATCCAACGGTAATACCATATTGGAAATATGTTGATGCTACTGGTAATGAATTAGGGCATTCTAATAAAGCATCAGATAAAATTATTTTTCCATTTCCGGGAACATACACTTTTTATTTTACAGCTTATACAAGAGGAGGTTCTGTTGAGGCATCAACATCAAAGAAAGTTACGGTTACTACAACTGATTTATCCACTATTACAACAGATCCTAAATGGGGAATGTTAACAAATGGATCAGATGGAAAAACCTGGGTATTAGACATGGTTGATCCTGTGGGTTGGTCAGGTTTAGATTATCCAACTAAAGGTGGCGATAGCTGGAACTGGTTTCCTGATTATGCAAGTAATAGTTGGGTTATGCCTAATAAAAACTGGGGAGAATTACATTTTAATTTAGATGGAGGATATAACGTAAAAGTTACTCAAACTGCTCAGGCTACAACAGCTCAGACTACAAAAGCAGGAACTTTTTCTTTTGATATTGCAAAAAACAGATTGAATTTAAACAACGGAGTTGAATTGCTTTATGGAGGTGATTATTACGGAGACGTAAGTAATTGGTCAGATGTTAAAGTAATCGAACTTACAGCTACCTCTTTGCGTTTAGGAGTTAAACGTGATCAGGATAGAGACGGAGAAGGAATTGCTTTGATCGTTTTCCATTACAAGCCAAAACCTTAATTATTTAATTCTATAGTCTCAGTTTTAAAGTCATTTCTGTACTTTAAAACTGAGACTTATTATTACTGCAAATAGAAATAAAAGAGGTCTTTTTTGTTTCTGTAATCAATTTCAAAATAAAAATACTATAAATGAACAAAAGAAAAAATTTAAGTAAAAGATTGTCATCATTAATGATAATCGGATTTATACTTTTTGGCTCTTGTAGTAAAAAAGAAGATGCTTTTAATAACCGCAAAGTTTCTTTTAATTCAGATTGGAGTTTTCACCTAAATGATAGTGTAGCAGATAAAGATACTATTGGAACTTCAACCAAATGGAGAACCTTAAATATACCGCACGACTGGAGTATCGAAGGAAACTTTGATGAAAAAAGTCCGGCCGGATATGGAGGCGGAGCACTTAACGGAGGTTTAGGATGGTATAAGAAAACTTTTAAGATTAACGCTTCTGATAGTAGTAAAGTTATATCAATTACTTTTGATGGGGTTTACAAAGACAGTGAAGTCTGGGTAAACGGACATTATTTAGGAAAACGTCCAAACGGATATATTGGCTTTCAATATGACATGTCACCGTATTTAAATTACGGAGATAAAAACAATGAAATTATTGTAAAGGTTGACAATTCAAAACAACCTAATTCACGTTGGTATTCGGGATCAGGAATTTTTAGAAATGTCTGGATCGAAACCACAGATAAATTGCATGTTGCAAATTGGGGAACGTATATTACAACTCCAAAAGTGACAGCCGAAAATGCTTCGGTACAGTTTGAAACTACCATTCAAAATCAAAATACAGCTTCAAAAAAAGCAACGATTACAACCACTATTTTTAAAGAAGATACTCAAGTAACATCCGTTACTCAAGATATAACGATTGGTGCAAATGCCAATCAAACCATTAAACAGCAAACTCAGGTTGAAACACCAATTTTATGGTCGGTTGAAAAACCTGAACTGTATACAGCAGTTACAGAGATTTCGGTAGACAATAAAATTGTAGATCAATACAAAACCAATTTCGGAATCAGAGATTTTAAGTTTGATGTTGATAAAGGTTTTATCCTTAACGGAAAACAGGTTAAAATTAAAGGAGTTTGTATGCATCATGATTTGGGGCCTTTAGGTGCTGCAATCAATACTCGTGCAATAGAACGCCAGTTAGAAATCCTGAAAGAAATGGGTGTTAACGGAATCAGGACTTCTCACAATCCTCCGGCTCCGGAACTTTTAGATCTTTGTGATAAAATGGGTTTCATTGTTATGGATGAAGCATTCGACATGTGGAAACAAACCAAAACAAAATACGATTACGGAAACGACTGGGACAAATGGCACAAGAAAGATTTAATTGATCAATTGCTGCGCGACCGTAACCATCCAAGTATTTTTATTTGGAGTATTGGGAATGAAATTCCTGAACAATGGAATGAAAATGGTGTGGCTATTGCCAAAGAATTAGCGGCAATTACTCGCCAGTACGATAAAACACGTCCGTTAACCGCAGCGATGAATCCGCCGGTAAATATGAATATTGATGATGTAACGTTACAATTCGAAAAGAATAATGTTCAAATTAATCCACTTGCCGCATCTGGCGTTTTGGATTTAATTGGTTACAATTATGCGCATCAAACGTATGAACATCATAAAAAGAATTTCCCCGGAGTTCCTTTCATTGCCACAGAAACAACTTCAGGTTTACAAACCCGCGGTTATTATGATGCCGTTTCAGACACCATTAAAAAATGGCCGGTAAGATGGGATCTTAAATTTACAGAAGGAAATCCGGGCAACACCGTTTCGGCTTACGATCAGGTGCAAACGCCTTGGGGTTCAACCCACGAAGCCACATGGAAAGTAATTAAAAAGCACGATTATCTTTCAGGAATGTACATCTGGACAGGTTTCGATTATATCGGCGAACCAACTCCTTATGAATGGCCATCGATCAGTTCTTATTTCGGAATTGTAGATTTAGCCGGTTTCCCGAAAGATGTTTATTATATGTACCAAAGTGAATGGACAGACAAAACCGTGCTGCACATTTTTCCACATTGGAACTGGAAAGCCGGACAAACTGTTGATGTGTGGGCCTATTATAATAAAGCCGATGAGGTTGAACTTTTCCTTAACGGAAAATCAGTAGGAATCCGCAAGAAAAAAGGAGATGATTTACACGTAATGTGGAGAATTCCTTATCAGCCCGGAACGCTAAAAGCAGTTTCCCGTAAAGATGGGAAAGTGGTTTTAGAAAAAGAAATCAAAACAGCTGGAAATCCATCAAATTTAAAATTAACCGCAGACAGAGGCACCATCAAAGCCGATGGAAATGATCTTTCGTTTGTAACCGTAGATATTTTAGATGAAAAAGGAACGTTGGCTCCAAACGCAAATAACGAAATCAATTTTTATTTAAAAGGAAACGGAAAAATCGTTGGCGTTTCAAGCGGAGATCCGGTGAGTCATGAATCATACAAAGGTTCAAAGCATACAGCTCTTAACGGAAAATGTTTAGTTATTGTTCAGTCTCAAAATAAAACCGGAAGACTGGAATTAACCGCTAAAGCGAATGGATTAAAACCTTCGACAATTGTAATTACAGCAGAATAACCACTATAAACAAACTAAAAAAGACACAATGAAAAAAATAAAGATAGCCTCATTATCTCTATTCATGGGTTTTGGATTGCTTTCGCCAAGAGCGTCGGCACAAATTCAAAACGCCGATGTGCTAAATGCCCCGATGGATATCAGCAAAGATTTTCAGAATTATCTGAACACGTTTTATTTTGCCGATGAACTAAAAGCGTTTGATCCTGCTACAGGAAAAGGGACAATAAAATATTTGAGATACAATTATAAAACGCGTCAGGCTTTCAACAATATGATGATGAAACCGGACTCTGTTGCTGCAAATGAATTTCCTGCAACAGAATACGAAGCTTCGCCTTTACTGCCATTTGAAATCCAGTTTATTTCTGATAGAACAATCAGAATCAAAACTACTTCGGGACCACAGTTTCGTCCACAAAAAGAATCTTTAATGTTGGTCGACGGCGTTGCGCCAAATCACCCTGAATTATGGAAATATTCTAAAATTGAAGGCGGACATAAATACACCAGCAAACATGGAGTTGTCGAAATTTTAGTAAAACCCTGGCACGTAAAAATTTACGATGAAAAAGGAAAACTATTAACAAGTACACTTCACGATACTGATTTTAAAAATACGTATACACCAACACTGCCTTTTTCGTATGTGCGCAGAAACAGCGATTATTCCAGAAGTATGGGCGCGGCATTTAGCTTAGAACCAGACGAGAAAATATTTGGTTGTGGAGAATCTTTCACGCAATTCAACAAACGCGGACAAAAAGTAGTTTTATGGACGGATGACGCAAACGGAATCCAGAATGAAACGATGTACAAACCAATCCCGTTTTACATGAGCAGCCGTGGTTATGGCGTTTTCATGCACCATTCAACACCTATTACAGTTGACTTTGGAAAATATTTTTCAAGCGCCAACGAAATGTACATTGGAGATGACGAAGCCGATTTGTTTTTCTTTATCGGAGAACCAAAAGACGTTTTAGATCAATACACTGATTTAACCGGAAAAGCAGCAATGCCACCACTTTGGTCTTTCGGATTCTGGATGAGCCGAATCACTTATTTCTCTGAAAAAGAAGGCCGCGATGTGGCAAAAGATTTGCGTAAATATAAAATTCCAACAGATGTAATTCACTTTGATACAGGTTGGTTTGATGTAGATTGGAGAAACAACTATGAGTTTGCAAAAGCACGTTTCCCTGATGCTACAAAAATGATGTCAGATTTGAAGAAAGACGGTTTCGAGGTTTGTTTATGGCAATTGCCTTATTTCACACCAAAAAATACGTTGTTCAATGAAATCATGGATAAAAATCTGGCAGTAAGAGACCGCAAAGGAAATCTTCCGTATGAAGATGCCGTTCTGGATTTCTCAAATCCTGAAACGGTAACCTGGTACCAGGCAAAATTGAAAAAATTATTCGATCAGGGTGTTTCGGTTTTCAAAGTAGATTTTGGAGAAGCAGCTCCGCCAGACGGAATTTACCATTCAGGAAGAACTGGTTTCTACGAACACAATTTATACCCGTTACGATATAATAAAGCTGTAGCCGAAATTACTCAAAAAGAAAAAGGATACACTTTAATCTGGGCAAGAAGTACATGGGCAGGATCTCAGCGTTATCCTTTACACTGGGGTGGCGATTCTGAAACCTCAAACGGAGCAATGTCGGCAGAATTGCGCGGCGGACTTTCATTAGGATTAAGCGGATTCAGTTTCTGGAGTCATGACGTTGGAGGATTTGCTACAAAATCTCCGGAGAATTTGTACAGAAGATGGACACCTTTCGGAATGTTAACCTCTCACGTAAGAAGCCACGGCGAACCTCCGCGCGAGCCTTGGTTGTACAGCAAAGATTTCCTGGAAGGATTTAGAAAAGCAGATAATATGCGTTACGAATTGATGCCATACATCTACGCTCAGGCCAAAGAAAGTTCTCAAAAAGGATTACCAATGATGCGTGCCTTATTTGTAGAATATCCAAATGATCCGGGAGCGTGGTTAGTAGATAATGAATATTTATTTGGATCAAGCATGTTGGTGGCACCGCTTTTTGAAGAGGTTACAGAAAGAGATGTTTACCTTCCGGAAGGGACATGGATTGACTATCAGACTAAAAAAGTTTACCAATCAGGCTGGCATAAAATCAAAGCCGGAGAAGTGCCAATTGTAGTTTTAGTAAAAGACGGAACAGCTTTGCCCCACATCGCTTTGGCACAATCTACAAAAGACATGGATTGGAGTAAATTAACTCTGAAAGTGTATGCAAGTGACAAAACAACTTCGGCGAAAGCCAAAGTATTTTTACCAAATGGTGATGCCGTTCAGGAAATCACTTTAAATAAAAACGGAAATAATTTTGACGTAGCGCCAAATGCACTAACTGCAAAAACCACTTTTAAAACAGAGTGGATTAAGTAAACAAAAGCCATAAATAAAAAGAATTACAAATTAAAAATCTGCAGAATCTGCGTGAAAAAATAATTCGAGAAAATTTGTGCAATTAGTGGCAAAAAAAACATCCCAACGGAATAAAAATAAGTTTTAGTTTTAGTTTAGTTTTTAAATCGGATGATGTTGAGCAACGTCATCCGATTTATTTAAGATGATTCAAAAAAAATATCATGAAAAATAACATCATACTCTCCGCTGTCTTACTTTCCATTACGATTGGATACAGTCAGAAAAATAAAAATGCTTACGAATTGGCTTCACCAAACGGGCAGAATAAAATCAAATTTGAGTTAGTAAAAAACGCTCCGAAATATGCTGTATCTCACGGAAAAACCGAAGTGATCACACCATCAGATATGGGATTTTTATTAAAAGGAAATGAAGATTTAAGTTCTGACTTTGAAGTAAAAAACGTAAAAAATACTTCTTTTGATGAAACTTGGGAACAAGTTTGGGGAGAAAAGAAAAATATCAGAAACAATTATAATCAGTTATCGGTTCAATTACAGCAAAAAAGCGGCAACAAACGTAAGCTTGAAATTCAGTTTCGTGCGTTTGATGACGGAATTGCTTTTCGATATGTGTATCCAAAACAAAATGTAAAAGACAGTATTTTCATTATGGATGAAAAAACGACTTTTAACTTAAAAGAAGATGGAAAAGCATGGTGGATTCCGGCAAACAGAGAAAACCGTGACGAATATCTTTTTAAAGATGCACCGGTAAGTACATTGGATACCGTTTTAACTCCATTAACAATCGAAAGCAAAAGCGGGTTGGCTTTGAGTTTTCATGAAGCAAATTTGACTGATTTTGCCAGTATGACTTTGGTTAATACAACCGGAACAGCATTGAAATCAGATTTAGTGCCGTGGGCAGATGGTGTAAAAGTTCGTGTAAAAGATACATTCACTTCTTCATGGAGAACACTTCAAATTGGCGAAACTCCGGCAGATTTAATTACTTCTTATTTGATTTTAAATCTAAACGAACCAAATAAACTAAAAAACACAGCAAGTTATTTCAAACCATACAAATATTTCGGAATTTGGTGGGGAATGCACATTGGGAAATATACTTTTTGGGAAAGCGACAAACAAGGCGCAACAACCAAACATGCTGAGGAATATATTGATTTTACCGCCAAAGAAGGATTTCATCATTTATTGATCGAAGGCTGGAACAAAGGCTGGACACCGGCTTGGTATGAAAACCACATGCACATGTTCAGTTTCACCAAAAGTGCCGACAATTTCGACTTAGAAAAAGTGGTAGAATACGGAAACAAAAAAGGCGTTGCCCTTATTGGTTACCATGAAACAGGTTCAAACTTAATTAACTATTTAAAAGAAGTAGACGAAGGTTTTGCATTGTACAAAAAACTAGGAATGCATTCTGTTAAAATTGGTCACGTAGGTTCTAAATTGAATATGAAAGAAAATCACTTCGGACAATTTGGAGTGAATTATTTCAGATATATTTTAGAAAAAGCGGCACAATATGATTTAGCTGTTTTATACCACGAATCAATTAAAGATACCGGAGAAAGAAGAACTTTCCCGAACATGGTTTCGAGAGAAGCAGCACGTGGACAAGAATATAACGCCTGGAGCGAAGGAAATCCGCCAAACCACTTAACGATTATTCCGTTTACAAGATTACTTTCAGGTCCAATGGACTTTACACCTGGAATTTTTGATGTTGAGGTAAAACAAGGTTTCCCAGGAAAAAGAGTTCACGGAACAGCAGCACAGCAATTGGCATTGTATGTAACGATTTATGCACCAATCCAGATGATGGCCGACCTTCCTGAAAACTACGAAGGAAAACCGGCATTGCAATTCTTAAAAGATGTTCCAACAGACTGGGAAGATACTAAAGTATTAGAAGGAAAAATTGGAGAATACATCACGACTGCGCGTAAAGACAGAAACAGTAATGATTGGTATTTGGGAACTATTACAAACGAAAAAGCGAGAGACGTAAATGTTGCTTTATCATTTTTAGATCCAAATGCAACTTATGAAGCACAGATTTATGCTGATGCGGAAGGAACAGATGAAACACATAATCCGGCTGAAATAGCCATTTCAAAGAAAACCGTAAAAGCTTCAGATTCGCTAAAATTACATTTAGGCGGAGCTGGCGGATCAGCAGTTAGATTTAAAAAGTTATAATTAGAAAAAGAGATTGTCGATATAGATTGTCCAACCCGACAGGTTTTTAATCTATCGGGTTTACTAACACAACTTAATTCTCAAACGGATTTATTATGAAAAGAATTTCAATAACATTCCTTATTTTCATTACTCTAATCAACATCAATTTGTTTGGACAAAATTCGAATACAGGACAATCTGAACGAACCATAAAAATTGATTATAATAAAACCGCAGGAAAACTCAACACCATGTTCAAAGAATGCATTGGTGCCGGAAGAGCAAACGAAGGTTTACGCGCCGACTGGCAGCAGCAATTGGCGATAACAAAACAAGAATGCGATTTTAAATACATCAGAATGCACGGTTTATTGTCTGATGATATGGCAGTTTACAGAGAAGATTCAAAAGGAAATCCGGAATACAATTATCAGTATATTGATGTTTTGTTCGATTTTTTAATTAGTATTAAAATGAAGCCTTTTGTAGAATTGGGTTTTATGCCTAATGCATTGGCAAGTGGAAAAGAAACTATTTTTTGGTGGAAAGGAAATGTAACACCGCCAAAAGATTATAAAAAATGGGAAGATTTAATTCGAAACCTAACCCAGCATTTCAAAGAACGTTACGGAGACGAAGAAGTGAAAACATGGTATTTTGAAGTTTGGAACGAACCCAATTTAACTCCGGGTTTCTGGACAGGAACTCAGGCAGAATATTTCAAATTATACGAATACGCAGCACGCGGAATAAAAGCTGTAAACCCCGCATACAAAGTTGGCGGACCTGCAACGGCTGGGGCAGGATGGGTGCCGGAAACAATTGATTTTTGTGTTAAAAATAATGTTCCTTTAGATTTTATTTCGACACATACTTATGGAGTAAATCAAGGCTATTTAGATGAATTTGGAACTTCGGGAACGGTTTTAAGCAAAGATGAAACTAGTATAAGCGGTGATGTAATCAAATCTCGCAATCAAATTTCAAATTCGGCTAAGCCAAAATTAGAATTGCATTATACAGAATGGAGTTCATCTTATACTCCGGCAGATCCTATTCACGACAGTTATCATTCGGCAGCTTATATTCTGCAGAAACTGAAACAAGTTGGCAATGCGGCAAACTCCATGTCATATTGGGTTTTTACTGATATTTTTGAAGAACCGGGACCAAGATTCACTCCTTTTCACGGCGGTTTCGGATTGTTGAATACACAGGGAATCAAAAAACCGGCTTATTTTTCTTATTCCTTTTTGAATAAATTGGGTGAAACAGAACTTCAGAATAAAGACACATCTTCATGGGCGACTAAAAATGAAAAAGGCGATGTTCAGCTATTGGTTTGGGATTTTACCAACACACATCCTGGCGATAAAGTTTGGAACCAGACGTATTATGTTCAGGATTTGCCCTCTCAGCCAAAAGGAACTTTAAAAATTGAAGTCGAAGGCTTGAAAAAAGGAAAATACAATTTAGAAATCTACAAAGTTGGCTATAAATCGAATGACGCTTACGCGGATTATCTGGCAATGGGAAAACCGAGTCAGTTAACACGAGAGCAGGTAAATACCATCAAACAAAAAAATAACGGCGCTTTGATGGCAACAGAAAAAGTAACAATTGATGCAAAAGGAACTTTTATCAAAGATTTTAAAATCAATGAAAATGATGTTTTTTTATTGAATTTTGTAAAGCTGTAGTTTCAAAAAAAACGAATTCCAAAAAACTAAAATAAAATTATTAAGCATGAAAAACAAAATTTTATACCTGTCAGCAGCATTGGCTTTTGCGGTATTTACATCTTGTAAGAGTGATGTAAAAACTAGTGATCCTGAAACAGCAGAAAAAGAAGAATACATAGGAAAAGAAATAGGATCAGAATTTGATGCCGAAATCGACAAGTTGGTTGCTCAAATGACATTGGAGGAAAAAATAGGCATGCTACACGGAAATAGTATGTTTACTTCTGGCGGTGTAAAGCGCTTAGGAATTCCGGAATTAAAAATGGCCGATGGACCCCTTGGAGTTCGTGAAGAAATTTCGCGTGACAATTGGGCTCCGGCAGGATTAACCAATGATTTTGCAACGTATTACCCAGCCGGTGGCGGACTTGCTGCAACGTGGAATGCTGAAATGGCATACACTTTCGGAAACAGCCTTGGGCAGGAAATGCGTGCACGTGATAAAGATATGTTGCTTTCACCAGCCATAAATATTGTTAGAACGCCACTTGGAGGAAGAACATATGAATATATGTCTGAAGATCCGTTTTTGAACAAAAAAATTGCAGTGCCGTTAATTGTTGGTTTACAGGATAACGATGTTATGGCTTGTGTAAAGCACTTTGCAGCAAACAATCAGGAAACAAATCGTGATTTTGTCGATGTTCAGATTGACGAGCGTACACTTCGCGAAATTTATCTTCCTGCTTTTGAGGCTTCAATAAAAGAAGCGCACGCATACAGTGTAATGGGCGCTTACAATAAATTTAGAGGAGAATATTTATGTGAGAACGATTATATGCTGAACAAAATCCTTCGTGACGAATGGGGATTTAAAGGCGTTGTGGTTTCAGATTGGGCTGCGGTTCATTCAACAGTAAAATCTTTAAAAAGCGGATTGGATATTGAAATGGGAACTCCAAAACCATTCAATGAATTTTTCCTTGCCGATAAATTAATTGCTGCAGCAAAAAACAAAGAAATCTCTGAAGCAGAACTGGACATACATGTAAAAAGAATTTTACGCACTTTATTTCAGGTAAAAGCAATGGGCGGAAAAGCCCGTGCTAAAGGAAGTATCGCGACAGAAGCACATTATCAGGATGCGTATAAAATTGCTGCAGAAGCTATCGTGTTATTGAAAAATGACAACAATGCTTTGCCATTAAAATTAGATGGAGTGAAATCTATTGCTGTTATTGGAAACAACGCAACCAAGAAAAATGCTCTTGGGGGCTTTGGTGCAGGTGTAAAAACAAAACGAGAAGTTACACCTCTTGAAGGTTTGAAAAACAGATTGCCATCTTCGGTTACAATTAATTATGCTGAAGGATATTTAGAGCGTTACGACGAAAAAAATAAAGGAAATCTAGGAAACATTACATCAAATGGCCCGGTAACAATAGATCAGTTAGATCCTGCAAAAGTTCAGGAAGCAGTTGAAGCCGCTAAAAAATCTGATGTTGCGATTATTTTTGCAGGTTCAAATCGTGACTACGAAACAGAAGCTTCTGACAGAAGAAACTTGAAATTACCTTTTGGACAAGAAGAATTAATCAAAAAAGTAATCGCTGCAAACCCAAGAACAATTGTAGTTATGATTGCCGGTGCTCCGTTTGAAATCGAAGAAATCAGTAAAAAAACATCAGCTTTAGTTTGGTCATGGTTTAACGGTTCTGAAGGAGGAAATGCTTTGGCAGATGTTCTTTTAGGAAAAGTAAACCCGTCAGGAAAATTACCTTGGACAATGCCTAAAAACATTATGGATTCTCCTGCACACGCTACAAACAGTTTCCCTGGAGGAAAAACAGTAAATTATGCAGAGGGAATTTTGGTAGGATACCGTTGGTTTGATACTAAAAATATTGTGCCATTATTTCCTTTCGGATACGGATTGTCATACACCACTTTTGCTTTTGATAATGCAAAAACAGATAAAACTTCTTACGCTTCAGGCGAAACAATCTCAATTTCTGTAGATGTAAAAAACACCGGAAAAGTAGCTGGAAAAGAAGTGGTTCAGTTATATACTTCAAAAGGAGATTCAAAAGTGAGCCGTGCGGCAAAAGAATTGAAAGGATTTAAAAAAGTAGCTGTAAAATCAGGAAGTTCAGAAACAGTAACGATTAAAGTTCCTGTAAAAGAATTGGCTTATTATGATGTCGCTGCCAAAAAATGGACAGTTGAACCAGGAAAATATACGTTGAAACTTGGAAACTCTTCAAGAGATATTAAAAAAGAAGTTGTGATTACAATTAAATAAGTTTAAATAATTAATGCTCTTCGATTTTATTGAAGAGCATTAATTTAATACAATAAGAATGAAATTTGGCTGAGTAAAAACCGTAGAATTAATTAGTAAAATCAAATAAAATGAAAAATACAGTAAAAAATTACCTGTTGAGCGCTATTTTATGTTTGTCATTTTTAAGCGTTTGGGCGTGCAGTTCTGATAAAGATAAGGAAGACGAAAAAACAGTAAAAACACTAGCTGTAGATACCAGTAAAATTGATTTTCTAAGTAAAGGAAATACCGCTGATGTAAAAATCACAACAAATGTCACATCCTGGACCATTAAAGGTTCAGATACAAGTTGGATTCAGTTAAATCAGGTTGGAGGAACTTCAGGAACTACTACAGTTAAAATTACAGCTTTAGAGAATGCAACTGCAACTGCAAGAACGGCAACAGTTACAATAAGCTCAGGCGAGGCAGCGGCGGTGCAAATTGCAGTGTCACAATCTGCTGGTTCTGTCGAAGTTGCAGGATTATATCCAAATTACAATACAAATCCAATTACTGCAGATGCAACTGGAATGTCAAGCACAGCTGTACAATTAGCTGCAAAAATAAAATTAGGCTGGAATATCGGAAATACGATGGAAGCTACTGGTGGAGAAACTGCATGGGGAAATCCGAAAGTCACAAAAGCCTTAATTGATGCCGTAAAAGCAAACGGTTTTAATGCGATTCGAATTCCGTGTTCGTGGAATCAGTATTTAGAAAATTCGGCTACAGCCAAAATAAAAACAGACTGGCTAAACAGGGTAAAAGAAGTAGTTCAATATTGCGTGGACAATGATATGTATGTCGTTGTAAATATTCACTGGGACGGCGGCTGGCTCGAAAACAATATTACCGAAGCCAAAAAGGTAGAAAACAACGCCAAACAAAAAGCTTTTTGGGAACAAATTGCAACACAATTACGTGGTTTTGACGAGCATTTGCTTTTTGCAAGCGCCAATGAACCGGCTGTTGAAGATGCCACACAAATGGCTGTTTTAACTTCTTACCACCAAACGTTTATAGATGCCGTTCGTTCTACCGGAGGAAAAAATGCAAATCGTGTTTTAGTCATTCAGGGACCAACAACAGACATCGAAAAAACAAACAAACTAATGTTGACTTTGCCAACAGATAAAGCGCCAAACAAAATGATGGTCGAAGTACATTATTATTCACCGTGGAATTTTGCAGGTTTAACCAAAGACGAAACCTGGGGAAAAATGTTCTATTATTGGGGCGCCAATTATCACTCAACAATAGATACAGAACGAAATGCAAGTTGGGGAGAAGAAGCTGATTTAGAGAAAAATTTCAAATTAATTAAAGCCCAGTTTGTCGATAAAGGAATTCCGGTTTTGTTAGGAGAATTTGGAGCCATTCGCAGAACGACTTTAACCGGTGATGCCTTAACTTTACATTTGGCTTCAAGAGCTTATTATTTAAAAACAGTAGTAAAGCAAGCCAAAGCAAATGGGTTATTACCTTTTTATTGGGATGAAGGAAGTCTCAACGATAAAGGTTTCGGAATTTTTAACAGAACCAATAATACGGTTTTTGACACTCAGGCTTTAAATGCATTGAAAGAAGGTTTACAATAAAAATATTAAATTCACTATAAAAGTGATATAAGAAAAATTAAGATTACCGTGCGACAAAACTTATAATTTCTTATATCACTTATACGGTTTAAAACACACAAAATGAAAAAATATATATTCTTTATTTTTTTGATATTCAGTATAATGGCAAACGCAAATGTGCGATTGCCATTGTTGTTTTCTGACGGAATGGTTTTGCAGCGCAATAAAGAAATTCCGGTTTGGGGTTGGGCAGAGCCAAACGAAAAAGTAGAAGTTCATTTTAACAAACAAACCAAAACCATCCAAGCCGATAAAAATGGAAAATGGATGATTACATTATCTGCCGAAAAAGCCGGAGGACCTTTTGAATTATCCATTACAGGAAAAAATAAAATCGTTATCAAAGATGTTTTGGTGGGTGAAGTCTGGATATGCAGCGGACAATCGAACATGGAATTTCAGATGTATAAAACCATGAATGCTGATAAAGAAATGGCCGACTCAGATTATCCCATGATTCGTCATTTTGGAGTGGCGCAGGATTTAAGCGGAACCCCAAAAGAAGATCTTAAAGCAGGAAAATGGCTTGTTGCCAACAAAGAAAACATTCGCGATTTTACAGCGGCGGGTTTCTTTTTTGCTAAAAAATTATATGGAGAACTTAAAATCCCAATCGGAATTATAAATACTTCATGGGGCGGAACAAATGTTGAAACCTGGACAAGCCGGGAAGCATTCGAAAAAAGTGATGAATTTAAAACCATGATTGCCGATGTTCCGCAAGTTGATATGGAAGCCGTTTTTGAAGTTTATAAAAGATCAGTTTTAGAAAATATAAAGAAAGCTCAGGGTTTTGATGTTTCCATGAAAAATGAAAACCAGTTTAAAGATTTCAATTTTGATGATAAAAACTGGCCGGAAATAAAAGTTCCATCGTTATGGGAAAACCAGCAAATAGGCAATATTGATGGCGTGGTCTGGATGCGAAAAACAATAACGCTATCTGGCGATCAAGCCAAGAGTGACGCTGTTTTACATCTTTCAAAAGTAGACGACGAAGACATTACGTATGTAAACGGAGTCGAAGTGGGAACCAATAAAAGTTGGGAAGCTTTAAGAATGTATAAAATTCCGGCAGGAACTTTAAAAGAAGGGAAAAACGTAATATCTGTTAGAATCGCTGATTATTCCGGAGGCGGCGGAATTTACGGCGATCCGGCAGATTTGAAAATTCAGTTTGCAGACAAAAATATTCCACTCGACGGACTTTGGAAATTTAATGTAGTACAGGTAAAAATTGCCGTTTCACCAAATAGCTATCCATCGTTATTGTACAATGCAATGGTAAATCCCTTGGTTCCTTATGCGTTTCAGGGCGTTTTATGGTATCAGGGTGAAGCCAACGTGTGGAGAGCTAAACAATATAAAAAAGCATTTCCGTTAATGATTCAGGATTGGAGAACAAAATGGAATCAGGGCGATTTTCCTTTCTACTTTGTGCAATTATCTACCTTTGATGAATTCAAAGGAAACAGTAAAGTCGGAAGCCGTTGGGCAGAACTTCGCGAAGCACAAGCTGAAACGTTGAAATTAAAAAATACCGGGATGGTCGTCACCACAGATATTGGTAATGCAAAAGACATTCATCCCACAAACAAACAAGATGTCGGCTTACGTTTGGCAGCAATTGCGCTGAATAATGTGTACGGCAAAAAACAAACCTATAGCGGACCAACTTTTAAATCACAGCAAATAAAAGGAAACGAAATCATTCTTACTTTCGATAATATTGGTTCGGGATTAACAAGCTCAGACCATTCAGAAAACGTAAAAGGATTTGAAATTGCCGGAGCCGACAAAGTTTTTCATTCCGCGAAAGCGATAATCAAAAACAACAAAATAATAGTTTCAAGCAACGAAGTAAAAAATCCCGTATCCGTTCATTACGGTTGGGCAGATGATGATACAGAAATTAATCTTTTCAACAAAGAAAAATTCCCGGCATCGCCGTTTAGAACCGATAATTGGGAAATGATTACAGCAAATGAAGTGTATAAGGTTAGTAAATAATCTTAGTTTTAAAAAGTAAAATGTGAATGATCAAAAGCCTCTGGGCGTGACCACATAACGATAAGAGGGCAAATTACTTTGTACGTATTCGCCCTCTTATCGTTATGCGGTCGGGCTATACGGGCTACTTCGGTAGCTTCCTTCTATCCCTCACGCGCGCATATTGGTTTCGATATCCTAACAGGTTTTCAAAACTTTGGGATACGAAAATAAAATTATAAAAGTTCCGGAGGAACGACATGTTGGTAGCAACGGATGTTAATCCGTTGATAAAAAATAAGGAATGTAAAGAGAGTTCCATAGGAACGGAATAAATTTAAACGAAATTCAAAATCAAAAAAGAATACATGAAATCAAACCTCATAAAAATATTCTTCATTGTACTATTAGCTTCTTTCTGTACAAATATGACGGCACAATCCAATCATGTTTTGTGGTACAATCAACCCGCAGAATTCTTTGAAGAAAGCTTAGTTTTAGGAAACGGAAAAATGGGAGCAACCGTTTTTGGAGGCGCCAATTCAGATAAAATTTATCTGAACGACGCCACGCTTTGGTCCGGCGAACCCGTAAATGCCAAGATGAATCCGGAAGCTTACAAGAACATTCCGGCGATTCGGGAAGCACTCAAAAACGAAAACTACAAACTGGCCGACGAATTAAACAAAAAAATTGAGGGTAAAAACTCCGAATCATTTTCTCCTTTAGGAACTTTAGAAATTAATAATTCTGAAAAAGGGAAAGCCTTAAATTATCATAGAGAACTGGATATTTCGAACGCAATATCAAAAGTGAGTTATGAATTGAATGGCGTGAAATTTACCCGTGAATATTTTGTTTCAGCGCCAGACCAAATCATGATCATCAAATTGACAAGCGATCACAAAGGAGCTTTAAATTTTGATATTAATTTAAAGAGTTTATTAAAATCAAATGTTGAGGTGAGAAATAATATTCTGGTAATGACCGGCACTGCGCCAATTCATGAAAATCCAGGATATACTGTTTTACCAAAATATCTGGAGATAAAAGAAAGAGGAACAAGATTTACCACTTTAATCCAAATCAAAAAAACAGACGGAAAAATAACAAATTCAAGGGAATCTCTATCTTTAAAAGACGCGACAGAAGCTATTATATATGTATCTGTTGCAACAAGTTTTAACGGCTTTGACAAAAATCCCGCAACCGAAGGCTTAGATGATGTCTCAATTGCGTTGCAAAACCTGAACAAGGCATTTGCAAAACCATTCGATCAATTAAAAGAATCGCATACTAAAGATTACCAAAAATTTTACAATAGGGTTGATTTAAATTTAGGTAAAACAACCGCTCCCGATTTAGCAACAGACGAACGTTTATTGCGTTATGCCGACGGAAAAGAAGATAAAAATCTTGAAATTCTCTATTTCAATTACGGGCGTTATTTACTGATCAGCAGTTCCAGAACTTTAGGAGTTCCGGCAAACTTACAAGGAATCTGGAATCCGCATCTTAATGCGCCCTGGAGCAGTAATTATACGATGAATATCAATCTGGAAGAAAATTACTGGCTCGCCGAAAACACCAATCTTTCAGAAATGCATTTACCGCTTTTATCCTTCATAAAAAACCTTTCGGTAACCGGAAAAGTGACGGCAAAAACTTTTTATGACGTAAACGAAGGCTGGGCTGCGGCACACAATTCTGATATTTGGGCCATGACCAATCCCGTTGGACAATTTGGAAAAGAAGATCCGAGCTGGGCTTGCTGGCCATTATCAGGCGCTTGGTTAAGTACCCATATTTGGGAGCATTACATTTTTACAAAAGATAAAAAATACTTGAAAGATGAAGGTTATCCAATCATGAAAGGAGCTTCGCAATTTTTTTTAGCATGGATGATTACCGATAAAAATGGAAACCTAATTACATCTCCATCAACTTCCCCGGAAAATAAATACATTGCGCCAGACGGTTTTATTGGTGCAACAATGTATGGCGGAACGGCAGATTTGGCAATGATTAGAGAATGTTTCGACAAAACAATAAAAGCTTCTAAAGTTTTAAATAGCGATGCCGATTTCAGAGCAAAGCTCGAAACGGCTCTTTCTAAATTTCATCCGTATCAAATTGGTAAAAAAGGAAATCTTCAGGAATGGTATTTTGACTGGAATGACGAAGACCCGAAACACCGTCATCAATCGCAGTTATTCGGGCTTTTTCCTGGCGACCATATTACACCGGAGAAAACGCCGGATTTAGCCGAAGCGTCTAAAAAAACATTAGAGATAAAAGGCGATGAAACCACTGGATGGTCAAAAGGCTGGAGAATTAATCTTTGGGCAAGACTTTGGGACGGAAACCGTGCTTATAAAATGTTCCGAGAACTTTTAAGATATGTCGATCCTGACGGAAAGAAAACCGAAAAGCCAAGAAGAGGCGGAGGAACTTATCCGAATTTATTCGACGCCCATCCGCCATTTCAAATCGATGGTAATTTTGGTGGAGCCGCAGCCGTTGCCGAAATGTTGGTGCAGTCAAACGAAAATGAAATCAGATTATTACCTGCTTTGCCGGACGTTTGGGAAACCGGATCTGTAAAAGGAATCTGCGCCCGGGGCGGTTTTGAAATCGAAATGAGTTGGGAAAATAAAACGTTGAAGAAAGTGACTGTGTTTTCTAAATTCGGAGGAAAAACGACTTTAATTAGCGGAAGCAAAAAACAGGATATTACTTTTAAAAAAGGAGAAAAACGAGAAGTAAACTGGTAAAATAGTTCTAAATGCAATCTTTGTCAAACAACCCGACAGGTTTTAAAAACCTCTCGGGTTTACTTTTAAATATGAAGCAAAACTGCTGATGCACATTACAATAACTTGTCAAAATTTTGTTACAAATTAATTTTAAGTAACTTTGGTAAAATAATAATTTTAAGAGTATGACTTATAATCCAACAACAGTCGCCAATTATTTCATAGATAAATATTCCAAAACAGGAAATCTTACGCCAATGAAAATAATTAAGCTAACGTATATTGCTTATGGCTGGTATTTGGCTTTGACAGACAAAAAAGAAAGACTGCTTGATGAAAGTCCTATTGCTTGGGATTTTGGGCCTGTTTTTCCCTCCCTTTATTATAGCATCAAGCAATACAAGAAAGAAAAGATTACAGAGAAAATTCCGAATGCAATAAAAGATGAAAAAATAAGCAGTGACGACGAGAAATTTTTAGATAAAATATGGGAAGTCTACGGAAGATTTGACGGAATTTATTTAAGTGCTTTAACGCATAATGACGGTACGCCTTGGAGAAAAGTATACCGCAAAGATTCCAATGCTGTAATTTCTGACGATGATATTTTCGAACATTATAAAACTAAGTTAAAACCAATTTAATCTTATTATGTCCTCCCTAAATCTAAATCAAATATCAATTACCAATAGTTCTTCACTAACTCCTGAAGACCTTAGTAAGGCGCGCTTGCAAAATCAAATTCTTGAAGACAGGTTAGGAAGTGCGAAAGTAGGCCGTTTTTTAGAAGACACGAGACTGAGAAGGCATTTAACCTATATTTTTGCCTTCATTATTTTTCTTTGGCTGGCGGCTGTAGTATCTATTTTATATTTTAATGATAATTTGCTTTATCTCAATCTTTCAGAAAATGTACTGATTACATTATTGACAACTTCGTCTGTAAATGTGATTGGGATGATGTTGATTATTCTGAAAAATTTATTTCCAATGCCTTTTAATGAGGAAGAATAGATTGCTTTTATTTTAAATATAAAGTATCTTTTTCTCTTTTACTGGTTTCAGTTTCACCTTCTTCTGCTGAATTTTTAGTATGTTCTTCCTTAAATTCCTCATACCATTTTTCGATTGAAGGATAAACAAAAGCCGCTACCTTTTTAATTGGATTATAGAAAATAGAATTGTCTAGAGTTTCTTTTTTGGCAAACATGTTGTTGAAATTGATCTTCTCAAAAAGAGCAATTAAAATGCTTAAAATCAGGATCGTTTTCAGGATTCTGAAAAAACCTCCGCCCAATTTATTCAGCCATCCCAACTGTGCAAAGTCAGCAAGTCCGGTTAAGGCTTTCGCCAATAAATAAACACCAATTACAACCAGAATAAAAGTTAAAATAAAAGCAGTAGCCTGAATTGTATTTGGATTCCAGGAAACATGTTTCATGATAATTTCTTTCATAAAGAAAGAAAACTTGATGGCTAAATAAATACCCAGCAGCAACGAAATAAAAGAAGCGATTTCCACAAAAAGCCCATTTTTAATTCCTTTATATAAACTGTAAGCCAGGAGCACACCAAAAATCATATCCAAAACACTCATATTTCTGTCATTTAATTAAGCCGCAAATATAAGGGAATAATCTGCTTTTTTGAGGGTCATCATTTTAAGAGATGCAAATGGCGCAGCCGTTTTTTTATAGGCAAAATTAGTTGGCACTTAACAGTTAAAGTTTTTGCATGCATATAACCAGGGATTTTCGAGATGAAAAAAATAAACTGTGCTAATCAGTAAATCTGGTAAAACCGACGGCAACTTATTTCATAAAGCAAGGCAGATAGTTAATTTTAGGTCTTTGGCTTCGAAGTCCGTATCTTTGCAAGCTAAATTTTACGTTTTTTGAATTTATAATTCATAATTCATAATTCACAATTATAAAAATGTCCAGAGATACACAATTAAAAGAGCGGTGGGAAAAGCTCGTCGATATACTTTCAAATCAGTTTTCGCAAGGTGAAGACTTAGATTTAGATGCCATAATTTACCTAATTGGAGTTCAGGAACTTGGAAAAGTGCATCGCGAATTCAAAAAGGATGAAAAATTAAACTTAATGCATATTGCCATTTGTAGATTATTAGAACCCTACGGGTTTTACGAATTTGATTTTTTTGATGCTGAAGGATGGCCGCATTACAAGGTAAAAGAAGAGTTACCGCCACTAAAAGCGGGAGAACAATCGGTTTTGATGAAAGAAGCGATTGTAAATTATTTTTTAGAAAGAGAACTTATTGACTAAAAAAATTAGATTATAGAATACAGATTTTAGAATTTATACAAAAATGTGGCAGAAAGTGTAGAAATACTTGTTACTTCTCACTCTTAACATCTCACTTTTTTACTTAAATTTGTATTCTCAATTATTGAAGGAAAATGATAGACAAGATAAAACAACATATAGAGGAAGCTAAGGCCTTTAATGATAAAAATAAAGAATCTTTAGAGCAGTTCCGAATTAAATATTTAGGTAGTAAAGGGTTATTGAAAGAACTTTTTACGGAGTTTAAAAATATACCAAACGACCAGAAAAAAGATTTTGGGCAAGTAATAAATACCTTAAAAGCTGTTGCTGAAGAAAAAGTGAGAGTAATTCAGGAAGAGCTTGAAAGTAAAGAAGAAGTAAAAGGTGTTTTTGGTGATTTAACAAGATCTTCGGAGCCGGTTATTATTGGTTCCCGTCATCCTATTTCTATCGTAAAAAATCAAATTATAGATATTTTTGCCAATATTGGTTTCAATGTTTCCGAAGGTCCGGAAATTGAAGACGACTGGCATAACTTTACAGCGTTGAACCTACCGGAATACCACCCGGCGCGTGATATGCAGGATACTTTTTTCATTCAGACAAATCCTGATGTGTTGTTGCGTACGCATACATCATCTGTTCAGGTGCGTTATATGGAAAATCACAAACCGCCAATTCGTACTATTTCTCCGGGACGTGTTTTTCGTAACGAAGCTATTTCATCGCGTTCTCATTGTATTTTCCATCAGGTGGAAGGATTATACATTGACAAAGATGTTTCTTTTGCCGATTTAAAACAGACTTTGCTTTATTTCACAAAAGAAATGTTCGGAAAATCGAAGATCCGTCTTCGCCCGTCTTATTTTCCTTTTACAGAACCAAGTGCCGAAATTGATATTTATTGGGGCCTGAAAACAGAAACTGATTATCGTATCACAAAAGGTACTGGCTGGTTAGAAATTGGAGGCTGCGGAATGGTGGATCCGAATGTTTTGAAAAACTGCGATATTAATCCTGACGAATTCAACGGTTTTGCTTTCGGAATGGGAGTGGAACGTATTGCAATGTTATTGTATCAAATTGGTGACATTCGTATGTTTTATGAAAATGATGTTCGTTTCTTAGAGCAATTCAAAGCAAATATATAATTTAAGTCGTAAGGTCATAAAGTCGAAAGTCTGAAGTCTCAACATAATGGCTTTAGACTTTCGACTTTATGGCTTTCGATTTTAAACTTTTGACTAATATGAAAAAAGACATAACAATCCCGGAAGTAGAAAATGTATTTTTAGCCGCTGTACAGGAATGGAGCGATGATTTTATGGAGAAAGTTTGGTACGCTTATCTTGTAAACGACAGTGACTTTAATTTAGACAGTGTTATGGTAGTTTCAAAAGCATTTGGAACTATTAATGGTGAAATGAAAAAAACATCGGTTTTACGTCACGCTTTTGTCGAAGTTCCGGCTGTTTCAGTAGTAAAAATCGAAATGATCGAGAAAAGCCTTCTGGTTTTAAACAACGAATTTATGGTGACCTTCTTCATCGGAAATACTTTATACGATAAGAAATTCATCTTCAAATCAAATTTAATCAACGAAAATGACACGGAGGAAGTGCCGATTTTGTTTGTTGAGGGGGTGATGGTTAAGTAAAGAGGCAAGAAGCAAGAAGCAAGAAGCAAGAGGCAAGAAGCAAGAGGCAAGATTTTGAAAATAGATAAAAAAAGAGTCAAGACTAATGTAATTCGTCTTGACTCTTTTTATGTTCATATATAAGAAGTCTTTTCTCTTGCCTCTATTCTCTTGCTTCTCAAAAAAAAACTAATCCAAAGACTCCGTTAACTTCTTAAAAACAGACTTCGCATCTTTGCCCTCGTATAAAATCGCATAAACGGCATCGATGATAGGCGTTTTGGCACCATAACCCTGATTTAGTTTATAAGCGCTTTTAGTAGCGTAATAACCTTCTGCAACCATGCTCATTTCCATCATTGCACTTTTTACGGTGTAGCCTTTTCCAATCATGTTTCCGAACATTCTGTTTCTCGAGAAAACGGAATATCCTGTAACCAATAAATCGCCCAAATAGGCTGAATCATTAATATTACGTTTCATTTTATGCACTTTTCTGATGAATTTTTTCATTTCACGAATTCCGTTACTCATCATTACCGACTGAAAGTTATCTCCATAACCTAAACCGTGAGCAATTCCGGCTGCGATTGCATAAATGTTTTTAAGCATTGCTGCATATTCAGTACCAATAATATCATCTGAAATTTTGGCTTTAATGTAATTTCCTGAAAGTGATTTTGCTACTATAGACGCTTTTTCCGGATCTCCGCAGGCAATTGTTAAGTACGAAAGTCTTTCCAGTGCAACTTCTTCTGCGTGACAAGGACCTGTAATAACACCAATATTGTAGTAAGGAATGTCGTACTGAATGTGAAAATGTTCTCCAACGATTAAACTCGTTTCAGGAACAATACCTTTAATAGCAGAAAAAATGATTTTATCAGCTAATGAAACTGTCATGTTTTTTAATTCAGCATCTAAAAAAGCAGATGGAATTGCAAAGATTACATAATCAGCATATTCAATTGCTTCGTTAATATTGTTGGTTAATTTAAGTTTGCTGGTGTCAAACTCAACAGAACTTAAATAATTAGGATTGTGTTTGTATTTTTGAATGTGCTCTATAGCAGCATCATTGCGCATATACCACGAAATTTCGGAAAGATTTACACAAAGCATTTTTGCAATTGCCGTTGCCCAACTACCTCCTCCAATTACTGCAAATTTTAAATTTTCGCTCATTATTTTAATAATTTAAAGCAAAAGTACTTAATAATGTAGTAATAACATAAAATCTCATTTAAGAAATTTAAAAATTGCCCTTTAAAAGCAATGGTTTACAGCGCGATTTAAAAAATACCACAATATTTTTAGCAGTTACACAATAAAATAACAGCAGTTGCGTTATAACTATTTATAAATTAGAATTTTAATGAATTTAGCAAAAATTGAGTTAGTTAGTTTTGTTTTAGTATAAAAAGGCGTTCCTAATATTGAGAACGCCTTTTTTTTTAATTTAGTTTGAGAGTCTCCAGTTTTTACTGCGACTGCGACTTTTTTAGTTTAAATAGAAACTGAATACTGCGACTGAAACTAATAACTCATCTCAACTATAGATTTTACTTTATCTAAAGTTACCAATTGATTTTCGCCAAGACCTTTCCAGCCTCTTTCTTCAAAGCGATTTACGATAAAATCAGCTGTTTTTGTGTAATCATCGGTGTATTGTGAAAGTTTAGTATCCATTCCCATAGTGTGGAAAAACTCAACTGTTTTGTTTATCGCTTCGTTAGCCACTTCGTCATCAGAACCTGTAAGGTTAAAAATTCTTCTTCCGTATTGAGCCAGTTTCCCTTTTTTAGTTTCAAACATTGCGTTATATAAACTCGGACCTATAATCGCCAAAGTACGTGCATGGTCGATTCCGTATAGCGCCGTTAATTCATGACCAATCATATGCGTTGCCCAATCAGAAGGAACTCCTTTTTGAATCAATCCGTTTAAAGCCATTGTACAGCTCCACATAAAATTCGAAGCCAAAGCATAATCCGTTGGGTTTTCTACTACTTTTGGACCAACTTCAATTAAGGTTTGTAAAATTCCCTCAGCAATTCGGTCTTGTAAAAAACCTTCGTGCGGATACGTTAAATATTGCTCCATGACGTGTGTATACGCATCAACAACACCATTTTGTAATTGTCTTTTTGGCAAAGATTCAATTACGGTTGGATCACAAATAGAGAATTTCGGAAATAAAGCACTTCCGCCAGAAGATAATTTTTCCTGAGTGGCTTCAATCGTTACTACATATCCGGAATTCATTTCACTTCCCGTTGCAGGCAAAGTCAAAATAGTTCCAAAAGGCAATGCATTTTCTTTAATCAGCAAACGTTTTTGCAAAATGTCAATCGGATTTCCGTCAAAATTTGCAGCAGCCGAAATAAATTTCACGCCATCAATAACAGATCCGCCACCAACGGCAAGGATAAAATCTATTTTTTCGGCTTTAATAACTTCAACTGCCTTCATTAACGTTTCAAAATGCGGATTCGGCTCAATGCCGCCAAATTCAACAATATCAAAACCTTCCAGGTTATTGAGTACCTGTTCATGAATTCCATTTTTAAAAATACTTCCTCCACCATAGGCCAATAATATTTTGGCGTCTTTTGGTACTAAAGTTGAAAGTTTTTTAATTTGTCCTTTTCCGAAAATTAAATTCGTCGGATTGTATAATTCAAAGTTTAGCATATTTTTTGAGGTTCTAAGATGCTGAGTTGCTAAGGTTCTAAGTTTTTATTCTTTGAATTTAGACAGCAAACTTAGCATCGTTATTATTTAAATTTTTATTAATGAGTGAATAATAGATTGAGTTTTTTAAGTTGCCAGCAGAAAATCTTAGCAACTTAGAACCTTAGTCCCTTTAGCACCTTATTTACCCAATTTCTCCAATAATTTTCCTGCTACTAATTTAGATGAAGCTGGGTTTTGTCCTGTAATTAAAAGACCGTCTTCAACAGCGTAAGGTTGCCAATTGGCAATTTTTGAGAATTTTGCTCCATTTTGAGTCAATGCATCTTCTAATAAAAACGGAACAACTTTGGTTAAACCAACAGCTTCTTCCTCTTCATTTGTAAAACCGGTTACTTTTTTGTCCTTCACTAAAAACTCACCATTTACTTTTACATTTTTTAAAACTGCAGGGGCATGACAAACAAATGCAACGGGTTTATCTTGCGTGTAAAAAGATTCGATTAATGCGATAGAGTTTTTATCTTCAACCAAATCCCAAAGCGGACCGTGACCTCCTGGATAAAATACAGCATCGTAATCTTTTTGGTTTATAGTCGAAAGTTTATGCGTGTTTCTTAATTTTTCCTGTAAAGTTTTATCATCATCAAAACGTTTGGTGTCTTCGGTTGCTGATGACGGATCTGCACTTTTAGGATCAATTGGCGGTTGGCCTCCAAGCGGCGTCGCAATTGTAATTTCAACACCTTTGTCTAATAATTCATAATAAGGTGCAGCAAATTCTTCTGACCAAAATCCTGTTTTTTCTCCTGTGTTGCCCAGCTTATCGTTACTAGTAACAACAAATAATACTTTTTTCATACCTTTTTTATTTGATTTTTGAGCTGTAGCTGAAAAGCTTACAGCGGTGAATGCTATAATTGCAAGTGATGCTATTTTCTTCATTACTTAAAAATTTTTAACAAATTTACAGTTTAAGTGATATTAGTAAAAATAAAATAAACTATGTTTGTTATAAATAATTTTATGTCATGGTAAATCTGGAATGGTACAGAACTTTTAAGTCTGTATACAAAAATGGAAATTTTTCTGTTGCTTCAAAAGAGTTGTTTATGAGCCAGCCTGCGGTTAGTCAGCAAATAGCAATGTTGGAAGCACATGTTGGTTATAAATTATTTAACCGAAAATCGAAAGGCGTAGAACCAACTGAATACGCTAAGTTACTGAATAATTTGATTATAGACGCACTCGACCGACTGGAAACTGTCGAAAACGGGTTTAGGGCAAAAGCAGAAGATTCTGTTCGACTGATTTCTGTTGGTGTTTCAAAAGATTTATTCAATAGCTGTGGAAGTATTCTGATCTCTAAATTTGATTTTATTGATTTTACTTTTGCAGAAGATGATGCGCTTTTTGCACTTGTCGATGCTAAAAAACTTGATTTTGCAATCACCACAAAACGATTTGATACTTTTGATACTATCTACGAAATAGTGGGTAAAATTAAGTTGATCATGGTGGCGCCAGTAAGCTTGGATACATCAGAATTTCGTCAGAAGCTGAAAGCTGATAAATATACGGAAATTGAACAATGGCTAAACGATCAAAAATGGTTTAGTCATGATGCGAGAATTCCGCATATAAAATTATTCTGGCTTCACGCTTTCAATAAAAAAAGACCGGCAATGGTTCCTAATTATATCATTCCGTCCGAATCTGAAATGCTGGAACTACTTTCTAAAAATTCTGGAATGGCCGTAACCTGGAACTGCAACGCCAGGAAATATATTAAAGAAAACAAGCTGCAATTGGTTTGGAACAGTTTTCATGTTCCAGAGGAGTTTGTGTATTTATTAACGGCGAAAAATAATAATCTTAATTCTTTTTTTGAAAGTATTGGTAAAGAATTAAAGCTGTTTTTAGGAAATAGAATGTAGTTTTTTTCGCTATAGATTCTTTTTTTTCGCCACAAATTTCACGAATTAGCACAAATTTTTATTCACTCTAAGATTAAATAATAAATTAGTGAAAATTTGTGTAATTCGTGGCAAACTTTTTATAACATGGATAATTTTCAAAATATAAGAATTGCCGTCGATGCTATCGTTTTTGGTTACAAAAACAATAGTTTATACGTGCTTTTAATTGAACAGCAGTTTGGTTCTGCAGATAAATACTGGGCACTTCCAGGCGGATTGGTCAAAAATGGGGAATCTTTAAACGATGCCGTAATCAGGGAATTGCACGAAGAAACCAATGTAAAGCTCAACTTTATGGAACAGCTTTATACCTTTGGCGATGATATTTTTAGAGATTCCCGAAACCGTGTCATTTCTGTTGCTTATTATGCTTTGGTTGATGCTTCAAATTTGGAGATTAAAGCAGATACTGATGCCGACAAAGTACAATGGTATAAAATTGATGCAATTCCGTCTCTGGCTTTCGATCATAATTTGATTGTCGAAAAAGCGATTTTAAGATTAAAAGCCAAGCTAACTTACGAACCAATTGGTTTTGATTTATTGCCAAAGGAATTTCTGTTTTCAGATTTGGAAAACTTGTATTGTACCATTCTTGAAAAAGAAATTGACCGACGAAACTTCAGGAAAAAAATTCTCAGTTATGGCTTTTTAGAAGAAACAGAAAAATTTTCACCAATTAAAAGTGGGCGTCCGGCTAAGTTATTTCGATTTAATAAATTGAAATACAATCAATTAATTGATAAAGGCTTTCACTTCGAAATAAAGTTTGCGTAAATTTTACACAAAATAAATTGTTTATTAAATAATTAAATCTATATTTGCGTATAATTAACGCAAACTAATAAAATTATGATACTTAACCTAGACCCAAAATTCACTCCATTTCAAAATCAGGAAGAAATCAAATTTCAAAGTTTTACATTTTCTGGCGGAGAACCACACGTTAAAATCAATCCAGATTTTGACCGCAACCAAAAAATAACCATCACACACCGATTAAATTCATTTAACGATTTGGGTTTATTGTGTATTACAGTAGATGCTTTGCGCAGAATGGATGTGAAAATTATCGATTTGTTTATTCCGTATTTCCCGGCTGCAAGACAAGATCGTGTGATGATAAAAGGAGAATCACTATCTGTAAAAGTATATGCCGATATCATAAACGGACTGCAACTGAATAAAGTTTTTGTTTTCGATGCGCATTCTGAGGTTACTCCGGCGTTAGTAAACAATTGCGAAGTGATTCCTAATCACACATTTATTAAAGAAGTTTTGAAAGTAATTGGCGAAAACGTAAAATTGATTTCTCCGGATGGTGGCGCTCTAAAGAAAATTTACAAAGTGTCTGAATTTTTAGGCGGAGTTGATGTGGTCGAATGCAGTAAAAGCCGCGATGTAAAAACCGGAAAATTATCTGGTTTTAAAGTGTATGAAGATGACTTAGACGGAATTGACTGTTTAATTGTAGATGATATTTGCGATGGCGGGGGAACTTTTGTTGGCTTAGCCGAAGAACTAAAAAACAAAAATGCCGGAAAATTATATTTAGCCGTAAGCCATGGAATTTTCAATAAAGGTTTTGAAGTTTTAAATTGTTTCGACAAAATATTCACAACCAATTCAGTAAAAGATTTCGAAGGCGAAAGTGTACAAGTTATCAAATTAAATCAATTGGTCTAAATAAGTTTCAGGTTTCACGTTCTCTACGGCAACCTGAAACTTCAAACCTGAAACAAAAAAGCTATAACCAAACAACTAGAAATTATGAGTGACGATTTAAAACCAAGATTTATTGAGTCTTTAAAAAGAAACAATGATCAGATTAGAGAAGACAGGGCCAAAACAATTGGTGAAGATTCTGAATTAATTTACAGACGTAGAGTTGAAGATATCGAACTTAAAATAAAAAGATTAGAAAGAGAGCAGGAAGGCCTTATCGATATTAGTCCGCTTGACAAGAATAGTTTGACTTTTGCCGACTTTCAACCGGAAGCATTTGTGCAAAGAGATATGGAATTATCATTAACAATCAGAAATTTAAATATTCAGTTTGAAGTGACAAAAAAGAGATTCGAATATTTATTTGGTAAAACATTTTAGTTATGGGAGGTACAAGATATGACTTAGGCGCTCGTTTGAGCAGAGCAAAAGAAGCAGGTTACGGATTTAAATCTGCAAGTGAGATTTTCGTGCAAAATCAATTAGGAAT
>Ga0247806_10000082_pt1 | contig 58533 bp, 47 predicted proteins | sample UWRJL059202B1_FD_179935 | JGI IMG/M metagenome (GOLD analysis project Ga0247806, IMG submission 179935) | Plant litter microbial communities from Arlington Agricultural Research Station in Wisconsin, United States - UWRJ-L059-202B-1 | ecosystem: Environmental > Terrestrial > Plant litter >... | reverse complement strand
CCGTACTGGTCCGGCGACGAGGCCAGTTCGACTGCTCGGTTTGCCAAGCCGGCTGCCCCGCTTGCATCGACCGATGCCAGTTGCAACGCGGCGTCGTGAAGCAGTTCGACTGCTGCCACGTCACCGCGTTCTGCGGAATCGGCGACTGAAGCGGCAACGGCGAGGAGAGGTTCGCCGGAGCGCAGTCGAATGTCGGCGGCTCGTCGTCGCAGGTGCGCTCGGATCGTCGGACGCAGCATCGCCTCCGCTGTTTCCCGGATGACGTCGTGCCGGAACCCGAGGGGGGATCCGTCAACCAGGATGTCCGCCTGGATGGCGAGATCGATTCCGTCGATGAGTTCGCTCGTGGTCTCGCCGAGCAGCTCCGCGAGGTTGGAGACGGAGAAGTTCCGGCCGAGGATCGACGCTACTTGCACCAGATGGCCCGCGCGGCGCGGAAGCCGAACAATTCGTTCTCGAATTGAGGCGCCGAATCGTTCGGGAATCTGCTCGTCATGCACAGCCGCGATGTCGTCGTCGACGGTGACCAGGTTTTCTTCCAGTAGCCCTTGGACGAGTTCGCTGACGAGCAGGGGAAGGTTCTCGGCACGACGCAGTGTCGCTTCCAACCCGGCGTCCGGGACCCCTCCGAGCAAGTCGGTAGCCATATCAACCGTGGCGTCGTCGGACAGCGGCTGAATTTCGATGACAGTGGCGGAGGTCGACCATTCCCTGAGCGCCGCTTTGACGTTGTCGTCGTGTTCGCCGGTGCGTGCGGCGAAAGCCCAGAGGATCGGGAGATCGCCCGTGCTGCTCACTAAGGAACGGAGTACCGCGATGGAGGCGGCATCCGCCCACTGCAGGTCATCGACGACGAAGAGGAGGGTGCTCTCTTGTGCGGCTGCTTCGATTGCATTCCGGAACATTTGGATGAACCAGTAGCGCGATTCGGGGCTGGCGGACAGCGCTGCGACATCCTCTGCCGTCAACAGCGAAGGCTCGGCTGCGAGGGCCGCTTCGAGAAGAACCGCGGTCGGGACGAGATGCGATTCGGGGTCGGGAATTGCAACTGCCGCGCGCCATCCGGCTTTCGTCGTCGAGGTCAGAATCTCGCCGAGCAGTCGTGTTTTGCCCGACCCCGCGACTCCCAGGAGCAGGACGATCCGGGACTCACCGAAGTCCACATCGGAGATGGCGGCGGCGATGATTTCAGCCTCAGCGGAACGCCCACGAAGAGGGAGCCGGAAGCGGTCGCTGCCGACAAGCGTCTTCCTGTCGACATCCGGGGTTTTTTCCGCTGTCGTGGCGGCGTTCATCGGCTGCGGCTTGGTGAGTTCGAAGCCGCGGGGCAATACGGGTTGATCAACGGGTTGGTCACGACACTCCTCTGCATTGCGGTTGGCGTGCCGGTAGAGCGGCGTGCGTGTTCTGGTTCCATCATGCCAAATTCCGTTATGAACCGTCGCTCGCTCTTCTACGCTACGGCCTCACGCTGTCGTTTGAGCCGTCTCGTCTATTCGGACTCTGCAGCGAGTTCGAGCAGTTGCTGCCAGCCAGCGGGTACGCGGTCGGACGGGCCGGGGACCGTCTGCTTTTCCGGGTGACTGGTCGGTGCCAGGAGTTTGGCACCCAGTATTTGGGACCCAGTTCTCCAGTTGTAGAACCAGTCTTCGCCGGGTTCGAAGCTTTGGATCACCGGATGGCCGCTGAGTTCGAAGTGTGCTCGAGCGTGCCGGTTGAGCGAATCGTCACAGCAGCCGATGTGTCCGCAGGCCGCACAGCGTCGGAGATGGAGCCACCAGCTGCCGGTCGCCTCACACTCGAGGCAGCCCGTTCCGGTCGGCGGTGCGGTTGGGTCTATTTCGGCGCTCATTCTGTGTTTTCCGTTCTGTGCTGATGATCACAGGTCTTGGGGGCCGAGCGCGACGGAGCTCGGCCCCGCGAAGGACGACTGTGGTTTCGGGATGCCGGACGGTCCTCACGGGTGGTGGGACCGTCCGGCGGGTCGGCCTCTTATGGCGTCGACGAATCAGCCAAGTTCCGCAATGGCGTCGGTGATGAACTTAGCGACCTCGGTGGGGTTGGTCTGCATGACCAGGTGCGGTGCGTCGATCTCGAGGACCGTCTTGAGTCCGGCGCGCTTGTAGCCGAAACGCTCAACGTCCGGGTTGATGGTGTGGTCGGCACTCGAGACGATGCCCCAGGCGGGTTTTGTCTTCCAAGCGGCGACGGAGGCCGGCTCGCCGAAGGCGATGGCCGAGAGCGGGCGCTGAGAGACGGCGAATACCCTCGCGTCTTCTGCGGCGACTCCCGCGGCGAATACAGCGGGGAACGCATCGATCTTGACCGAGACGTCGGTTCCGGGCTCAGCACCTTCGACGGGGTAGGGAGCGTAGACGAGGTTTGCGGCGAGGTCGGAGTCCGGGAAGCCGCCCTGCAGCTGGCCCAGGCTCTCGCCTTCGTCGAGTGCGTAGGCCGAAACGTAAATGAGTCCAACGACGTTCTCGGCGACACCGGCGACGGTGATCACGGCGCCACCGTAGGAGTGGCCGGCGAGGATCACCGGCCCGTCGATCTGCTCGACGAACGACTGGATGTAGGCGGCATCGGCGACCAGGCTGCGGTTGAACACCGGCGGCACGAACACGGTGTGACCGTCTTCGATCAGGCGCAGAGTCACGGGCGCCCAGCTGCTGGCATCGGCGAATGCACCGTGCACGAGGACGATGGTGGGTTCTTCAGACATGGTCTCTTCTTTCTGTTCGACGGGGTGAAGCGGTTGATCACTAGAGTGCCGCCACGCGCGTCTGCCGCTCTAAGACGCTCGTCAAGTCCCCACACGACGTTCGTTTAGTCAGACGATCAGACAAATGTCGAGCCGAACGGCTCGCCCGATCAGATGCGTCCGGTGGATTCCCACAGTCGGACGAGTTTCAAACACAGGTGGAGAGCGCTACGCTGCGCGCCGTCGTCGAGCGCTTCCTTAACTGCCTCGGGCATGCGGTCCAGTCGGTAGTAGAGGGTCGCCCGATGGATGTGCAACTGTTCGCAAACTGCCCTGACATGGCACGCACCGTCAAGATACGCCTCGACGGTCTGTCGCTGGATGTCGTCCCCTTCGGTGCTGAGCACAAAAGCTGCGGGAGAGAAGACTCGAAGGTAGGCGCGATCACCGACGACGGAAGCCAGAAGAGCCCAAACGCCGAGGGCGCTGATGTCGCCGACACCGCCGAGTTGCGGAACAGCACCGACGATGCCGGCGGCCATTTCCGCTTGGTCTGCTGTTTCGAGCAGGTCGGGCGCGATTCTGTTGTGGTGGGCGGTCCCGATCGCGTTAATTCCGATCGACCTGGTCTTCGCTTCTGCTGTGATGAACGCCTGAGTATCTGCCATGTCGCTGCTGCGTCCAACGAAAAGCAGAAGGTCTTTGCGCTCACCGATATACGCGATAGAACTTCGCCTGGATGCCGACAGCTGCCGGGCGAACGAGAGCCGATCGAGCGCTCCGACTTCCATCGGCATGTCCACCGCGTAGACCACTGTGTGTTCTCCGCGTTCGAGCCTTCGACGCGCAACCGCCTCGTCGAAGGCGTGCCGACGTTCGACCGTGTCCGATGACAGCAGCGCGCCCATGATGTCGTCACTGGTGCCGGGTTCGAGTTCGCTGTCTTTGGGTCCGAGTAGCTTGCGAGTCACTGAGACAGCCGCATCGATGGCGGCATAGTCGTCGCTGCGCAGCGGCGGCAGGTTTTCGACGATCAGCCAGAATGTGGCGAGGTGTTCGCGGCCGTCACGCACGGGTACCGCGAGCCGGTCCAAACCGCCGAGGTGGCTGAGCCGTACCGTCACGGGTTGGCGGGCGTCGTTGAGTTTGATGCTCTCGAAATACTGTTTCTGCTCGACCGGAGCTTCTCGCTGGATGACGTTCATCGCCCGCATGTGATCGATGTCTTTGCCCTGGCTGCTGGCGGCGATCAGACGATGACTGGGGTCGCCGATGAGCACAGAACGCCCCAGCGTGCTGGCGAGTTCGTCGACTACCTCTTGGAAATTTATCATCGTGATTGACGGTAGATCGGATGCAAACCGGCTAGGTAACAATGACAGTGACACCTTCGCCCCGGCTTCGGCAGGGAGGGCGAAGACTAGACATGTGTCGAGCGGACAATGAGCGACGATGGAAGGAAAGCAGCGTCGAAGGTGTCTACTGTCAAAATCAGCAGCCCAACAGATCGGTCCTCTGCAATAACCGAAGGAGAGAGGGCAGACGATGACCAACAGTGACGGCGAAGAGCTGACGCCGACCTACCTGAAGTCGGGCATGGTGCCGGGCGACGACGTCGCCGCGTTTCTTCGTTCTTGGGATGGTGTCGCGGCCACTCTGATCGACCGGCATTTGAACGTTTCCGGATCGAGCCGGCTGGCACAGGCTCTCTTCCCGAGTTTGCGGATGGGCACAAACCTTGCCCGGGAGATGTTTCTGAAGGTGATCCCCGGACGCGCCAATGCCAGCGCCGAGGACCTCAGCTACCAAGTCGTAGCAGCGCTGCACGCGTCCCTGGCGTGGCACGAGGACGATGCGGAGTTCGAGAAGATCGTCGGCGAACTGTCGACGATGAGCCGCGAGTTCTCGACGGCCTGGGCGGCGGACCGGCAACAGCTCCGTGCGAACGGAGTTCTGCGGGCCACTCATCAGTCGGCAGGCGAACTCTCGATCAGGTACCAGCTACTCGAGCTGGCTGCCGAAACAAACGCGATTCTCATCGTCTGGCGGGGCGCAGATCCCGAATCGGAGTCCGCCCTCAACCAACTGGCCGCCACACGTTGAACCACGTCGCTTCCACGCCCTGTCCAGGCTGGATGGTGGTCCTCTCCCCCGCATCCGCCGAGCGCACGACGAATGTCTAGGCAGGACTGAACAACGGCTCAGTGCCGACACACTTTCGACTTCCTAGGTTCATGAACACGAACGGTCACTCGATCGTTCGACGTTCAGACCCATCCACGGAGGTTCTAATGACCACGACCACGCCGACCATCGCCGACGTACCCATCGGCATCGATGCCACAGGTAGGCGCACCGAGTTCGACAGCATGGGCGATGTGGATGTCCCGGCCGAGCGTTATTGGGGAGCGCAGACCCAGCGTTCGCTCATCCACTTCTCCATCGGCAACGACCACATGCCGATCGAGGTCTACCGGGCCTACGGCATTGTCAAGAAAGCCGCCGCGATCGTGAACCAGAAGGCAGGCCGCCTCGACGGATGGACGGCGACGGCGATCGTGCAGGCCGCCGACGAGACCATCGCGGGCAAACTCGACACCGAGTTCCCGCTGTTCGTCTGGCAGACCGGATCGGGCACGCAAAGCAACATGAACGTCAACGAGGTGCTCTCCAACCGCGCCATCCAACTTCTCGGCGGCGAACTCGGCTCGCAGCAGCCCGTCGGGCCGAATGACGACGTGAACATGGGCCAGTCGAGCAACGACTCCTTCCCGACCGCGATGCACATCGCTGCTATCACCGAGATCGACGAACGCCTGCTTCCCAGCCTCACAGCGCTGCACGCCGAGATCGTGGCCAAAGCCAAAATGTGGATGGGCGTCGTGAAGATCGGCCGCACGCACCTCGAAGACGCCGTGCCGCTCACCGTCGGACAGGAATGGTCGGGCTACGCCGCCATGATCGACGGGGTCATCCGCGAGATCGAGCACAGCCGCACCGGCCTCCTGAAGCTCGCTCTCGGAGGAACCGCAGTCGGCACCGGCCTCAACGCCCCCGAGGGCTTCTCCGTCGAAGTCGCCGAAGAAATCGCCGCCCTCACCGGCAAGGAGTTCGTCACAGCCCCGAACAAGTTCGAGGCCCAGGGATCCCTCGACGCCATGGTGCGCGCCCATGCCGCCCTGCGCGGCGCGGCTGTCTCACTGATGAAGATCGCCAACGACATGCGCTGGCTCGCCTCCGGACCGCGCACCGGATTCGCCGAGCTGCTGCTTCCCGCCAACGAGCCCGGTTCGTCGATCATGCCCGGCAAGGTCAACCCCACCCAATGCGAGGCGATCGTGATGATTGCCATCCAGGTGATCGGGAATGACACGGCCGTCGCGTTCGCCGGATCGCAGGGCAACTTCGAACTCAACGCGATGCGCCCCATCATCGTGAACAACTACCTGCACTCGGCGCGCATTCTCGGTGATGGTGTCGCGAAGTTCCTCGAGTTCTCGGTGAAGGACACCGAGCTCAATAGAGGCAAGATCGCGCAGTATGTCGGCGACAGCGTCATGCTCGTCACCGCTCTCAGCCCCGTGATCGGCTACCAGAACTCCGCACACATCGCCGAAGACGCGATCGCCAAGGGAACGACGCTGCGCCAGGCCGCGCTGGCCTCGGGCAAGGTCACCGCGGAGCAGTTCGACACGATCGTGAACCCGCTTGACATGGTCGGCACCGGGGTTCGCGGGGCCTGATGACGACCACCGACCGTATCGTCAACGCGCGGGTGACCGGAGACTGTGACCAAGCCCTCGTCGCCCGCGCGGCAGCGCTCCTACACGCCAACGGAGAATCGACGGCCGTCACCCTGAGCGCCGTCGACCGCCTGAACCGCGGCCTCGCCACCGACTTTCAACTCGTTCCCGGCTGGACATCGATCAGTGTCCTCGACAAGGGCCGCGACCCGCTCACGATCATCGCACCGCCCGAAGGCGTGGGCATGCGGACCGTCGCAAGAGCAATGCGAGTCATCGATAAGATCGGCGAGGGACAGACCACCCGCACGAAATTGGCCGCCGAGCTCGACCGAGCGGCCCAAGCCGGCCCGTCCCCGCTGTGGTTGTTCGTACTCGCCTGCGCCACAGGGGCCGCCGCGCTCTCGATCATTTTCGGCGCGACCGACGCAACCGCGGTCCTGCTCATCGCGTTCAGCGGTGCATCAGGTGGCCTCCTGCGACGGTTACTCGGCACAGCCCACATTGGACCGATCGGCCAGGTCTTCACCGCCGCGTTCCTGGCCGGAATCATCGGCGGCATCGCCGTGGACGCAGACCTCAGCACCACACTGCGGTTGATCGCAGTGTGTCCGGCCATGATCTTGGTACCCGGACCGCACATCCTCAACGGCCTGCTCGACCTGTTTGCCCTACGGATCTCCCTCGGGTTCGCCCGTCTCGGCTACGCCGCAGTACTCGTGCTCTCCATCGGAACAGGACTTGCCCTCGCGCTCACGATCTTCGGCACGGACCTCCCCGTCGAGCCCGCGGGCAGGACCATTCCAGTGTGGCTCGACGTGATTGCTGCCGCGGTAGCGGTCGCCTCATACGCGATCTATTTCGCGATACCGTACCGGCTGATTGCCTGGCCGATCGCGGTCGGCGCGATCGCGCACGGTCTTCGCACCTGGCTGATGAACGACCTCGGCTGGAACGTCGCCGTCGGCGCCACGGTCGCCTGCTTGGTAGTCGGAATAGTGCTGGCACCGGTATCGCACCGTCTACGAATACCGTTCGCGGCCGTCTCTTTCGCCGCTGTAGTCGCCCTGATCCCCGGCGTCTTCCTCTTCCGCGCGATCGATACCCTGGGCTCCCTACCGTTCGGCGGCACCGAGTCAAGCCTGCTCGGAGCCATCTCCGATGGAACAACTGCCGCGCTCATCGTGGCGGGGATGGCCGCCGGTTTAGCGCTCCCCAAGCACTTCTACCAACAGATCATCTCGCACCGGGAGGAAAGAGTATGACGAACGCCAGCCCCATCGGAACCGAAACGAAAGCCAGCGTCAAGCTCCCGGGGGTGCTCGCACTGCTCGCCGGCATCACCGACGTCACCAGTTGGATCCTCCTCGGCGGCCTGTTCACCGCCCACGTCACCGGCAACCTCGTGGTCGTCGCCGCCGATGTCGTCACCGGCGCCCAACCTCACCTGGCTGCTGTCCTCGCTCTGCCGGTCTTCGTCGTGACAGTCGTCGCCGCGACTGCCGTTGCGCGAAGCCTCACGGGCCGAAACGGCCGGATGCATCGGTTGCTGCTGGGCGCCCAGGCGCTGCTGCTCGTGGTCGCGGCAGCTCTGTCGTTCACCGGCACGGCGTCAGCGAGCCCACAGGGCGGCCTCGCGCTCGCCATCGGACTGTGCGCGGTCTGCGCGATGGCGACCCAGAACGCCTACCTGCATCTCGCCTACCCGAAGGCGCCGACGACTGCGGTCATGACCGGAAACCTCGTCGTCGCGATCATCGCGGTCTTCGACTTGGTCGCCTCGCGCGGAACGTCCGCGGCCGCTCTGAACCGCTGGAAAGACACCTGGCCGCTGCTGGTCGGGTTCATCGGCGGCTGCTTGATCGGAGCCTTGGCGTCGTCCCTGTTCGGAGATCATGCAGCGGTCGTCCCGGCGACATTGGCCGTCGCGGTATTCGTCGGCATCGCCGTCAAGAACGACCAGACCTCTCATGTCTAGCCGAGATGCCATCATCGGGCCGGGGACGCGCGCTCTGCGGCCGGGACGATTTCGGGGCGGTGAATCGCATGCGGTCGCCTGAGCAGTCGGGTCAGGTCCCCGGTTCCGCGGGCGCTGCTGGATCGATCTGAGTGAGGTGACGCACTTCCTGCTGGCCGCTGGCAAGTGCCCTGGCTTTGTCGAGTTCGACCTGGTCGAACCCTGTTGTCCGATCCTCGTGCTGGCTGAGATGCTCACGCCACGACCCCACCGAGAATGCCTCGATAATGGCGTGCGTATCTTCGCGGTCATCGTAGAGTTCCCATCGTCGCGCGCCGGTGCGTCTGCGCGTTTGGCGCACGACCTGCATCTGCGAGACGAACGCGACACGATTGGCGGGCTCCACCGTGTATTTGATCAGCACGAGCGTCTCCGCGGTGTCACTGATCGGTGACGGCGGAACATCGTCGACCGGCGGCACGTCCGTCAATGGGATGGTGACGAGAGAGCGTTCCTTGTCCGCGGTGGACAGAAGCGGCCAGAAGATTTGGCTCGCCGCGACGACGATGACGACCACGCCCGCCCCGACGCTGGTCGGGACCACTCCGGTGGCCTGAGCGAACACTCCGACGATCGCTGAACCGCCTGCTGTGCTGCCGAAGAGCACGAGTTGGTAAACGGACAACCCGCGGGACCGTACCCAGGCCGGCAGGAACGCCTGCACGGAACCGTTCAGCGACGCGATCACCGCGATCCAGCCAACGCCGCCGAAGACCAGCGCGGCCAGCGTGAGCCACAGTGACTGCGAGACGGCCGACACGACGATGACCGCGCCGAACATGGCCGACGCGATCATGACGGTCACGTTGGAGCCGAGCTTCGCACGGGCCTGGGGGATGATGAATGCCCCGCCCACCGATCCGATGCCGACCGCGGCGAGCAGCAAGCCGTATCCGTTCGAGTCCAGGCCGAGCTGTTGCGAGGCGATCAGCGGCAGGAGTGCCCAGAGCGCGGAGGCGGGAACGATGAAGAGCGCCAGGCGCACCATTGTCCGGCGCACGACCCCGGCGTTCCAGACGTAGCGGAGTCCCGCCCTGGTCGCTTCGAGGAACGGTTCGGGACGGCGCACCGGCGGCTTGTACCCGCGCCACGAGACCAGGACGACGAGGAACACTGCGAACGAAAGCGCGTTCAGTGCGAAGACGAATGGGATCCCGAGGGCCGCCACGACCAGGCCGGCGATCGCCGGCCCGATGGAACGGGCGATGTTGACGCCGATGGAGCTGAGAGCCGCAGCACTGGGGATGAGAGGTCGGGACACGATTTCCGGAACGAGAGCTTGATAAGCGGGGCCCTGAATCGCAGAGCCCGCTCCGAGCAGGAAGGTGAACGCGAGAAGCAGCCACGGCGTCATTCCGCCGATCCACGTGACGAAACTCAGGATCACGCCGATGGTGACCAAGGAGGACTGCACGATGATGAGCAGTGTGCGCCGGTTGACGAATTCACCGAGCACGCCCGAGGGAATGCCCAAGATGAGGAACGGAGCGGCGGAGGCCGTCTGGATCAGTGCGATGAGCGCCGCGTCGCTGTGGCTTTCGACGAGGAACCACTGGGCGCCCACCGTCTGCATCCATCCGCCGATGCTGCTGATCAGCGATGCGGTCCATAAAGCCCGAAAAAGTTTCACCTTCAGCGGAGCGAGCGCTCCGACCTTCGGGGTGGACGGTGCCGCCGCGGTAGCGGTAGTTGTCGTTTCAGTCGCCATGGTGTGACCTCCGGTCGGTTTCCGATTAGGGGGTCGGGGTGAGCTTCAGCGTGTACTGGTGCTCGCCACGGAGCATCACGTCGCCGCGTTGGTTGTGGACGGTAACCGAGGTGGTCACGAGTCCCTTGCCGTCTTTCGACTCGAGTTCCACGATGACCAGCTGCGAGTACAAAGTGTCCCCACTGTGCACTTCGCCGGTGAACTCGGCGGACAAGCCGGCGAAGGCGATGAAGACCTCACCGATGATGTGCGGGAAGAGTGTCGCGCCGGGGGCTGTGAACGCAAGCACCTGTAGACCGTGCACGACAGGCGCGCTGTGCCCGTGAGCCTTCGCCCAGACGGCGTCGTAGTGCACGGGATGATTGTCGGCCGACACCGTCTGGAACGCCGAGCTGTGCGCGTCGGTGAGGGTACGGCTCGGCGCTCGGAAGGTGTCACCGACGACGAGATCTTCGAAGGTTTTGCCTTGAACGATGGCAAAGTCGAGCGGGTCAAAACTTGCGTCAGGGGTGGGGAGATCCAGCGAGGTCATTTCGGTACTCCATTACGTGTAGGGGATGGACCGCGACAGAACCCAGGACAAGTGGTGCCGAAAAACTCGGCCTACCGGTGCGATCTTCCGGCGGCTACCGGGTTCCATCTGCACGGTGGGATCAGCGTACGAGCGCACCGGTCGGGAGGCGGTAGACGGCCGTCGAGCGTTAACTCGACAAATGTCCAGCACTTCGTTGGCCGCTTCCACGTCGAATAGAGGAATCAAGATGGGCGCGCTCCGGCAAGCGCCCTCGGTAGCCAGAGCTGGATGGAGATACCGTGACGAATGGGACACCGCTGCCGCGCCTTCCCCGCGCGTGGCAGTCAGCGGACGAGCTGGCAGACCGACCGACCGCCTTCTACAACGCCCTTCTCACCGAGCACTTCGTTCTGGAGTCCGCGCGCGGGATCACTGTCAGCGAGTCCTCGAGCAGGGCCTCGCTGTACCTGATGACGCTGTCCAGTTCGTTGGTCGCCTTCGGATTCCTCGCGCAGACGCCGATCGCCTTCGGCTTCCTCGGGGTGATTATCCCGGTCGTGTTCCTGCTCGGCATCTTCACCTATGAGCGGCTGGTCGAGACGTCTCTCGAGGACATTGTCGCCCTCGCCTCTATCCAGCGCATACGAGCGTTCTATGCGACGCTGCTGCCGGGAGCCGACGAATACTTCCCACGACCCGTCGGGGGGGAGGGCGCCGAACGAACTGCTCGAGATAGGACGGAGCGATTCATGGCGCAACATCTTCTTTACGACGTCGACCGCGGTCGCCGTCGTGAATTCGATCGTGGCCGGCGCCGGAATCGCGCTGGCCTTGGACGTGTTGGCGTTCACAGGCCAGCAGGCAATCCTCACCGGCGTGGTCGCCGCGGCGGTGATGTCTGTGCTCCATGGTGTCTACCAACGTCATCGCTACACGGTCGTGAAGCGCCTCATTTACGCGGAAGACGCGTTGACTTTGCTGCGCTCAGCAGGTGACAACGATGGCTGAGTCCATCCTGACCGGAAATACGGTATCGCCCGTGCTGAGCGGCGCGCAATGGAGCCGGCTCGTCACCGATGGCACCGAGATTCGCCCGGCTGCGGGCGACGTTCTCTTCGACGCGGGTCGCCAGTGGTATCCGCTGGTCTTGGTCGAAGACGGAATGGTCGATGTCGTGCGGGCGCGCACCTCACATCTGGACGAGAGGTTTGTCGCTAGCTACGGACCGCGTACCTTCGTCGGTGAGTTCGGCGCGTTGAGCGGGCAACGTGCCTTTCTCACCGCACGGGTTCGATCAATCGGACGGATGCTGCAAGTGGAGCGAGACCGTCTGCGGGATCTCATGTCGGATGATGACGAGCTCGCGGAGATATTACTGCGAACGCTATGGGAGCGTCGGGAACTGCTGACGCGCGGTCCAGCCGCACTCACTATGCAGATTGTGGGCCCGCCGCGTTCGAAGGAGGTACTGGCCCTGCGAACCTTCGCTTCACGGTTCAGGTTGCCTCACGTCTGGTCGGATTACGCGACCGACGACCCACGTAACGAAGAGTTCGGCATCAGTAAGGCCGACCTGCCGATCGTCCTCGTGCAGGGAGAGCCCATCCGTATGGCAACACCGGGAGTAGTCTCTGAACGACTCGGGCTCTCGTACGCCGAGGCCGAGAGCGCCACCGTCGACCTCGCGGTCGTCGGGGCCGGACCAGCCGGGCTCGCCGCCGCCATCTACGGGGCGTCGGAAGGACTTTCCACTGTTGTGTTGGACGCAATCGCCCCAGGCGGCCAGTCCGCCCTGACCTCGCGGATTGAGAACTACCTCGGTTTCCCCTACGGGATCAGCGGCGCGGAGCTGATGAGTCAGGCCCAGCTTCAGGCCGTCAAATTCGGGGTTCGCATCTTCGCGCCATGCACCGTCGCATCGTTGCAGGAGGACGCCGACGGTATCGTCCTTCCCCTTACCGATGGCGCACGAGTCCATGCCCGTGCTGTGGTGATCGCTACCGGCGCCTCCTACCGCGGCCTCGCTCTGGACAGATGGGGCGCGTTCGAGGGGGCCGGAATCTTCTACGCCGCCACTCCCCTGGAGGCAAAACAAGTCGAGGGGTCGGCCGTCGTCGTGATCGGCGGGGCAAACTCCGCCGGCCAAGCGGCGCTTTACCTTGCGTCGAATTCGTGCCAGGTGCACCTCGTAGTCCGCGGCGTATCGCTAGACACCTCCATGTCCGCATACCTAGTGGACCGACTCGTCGACAACCCGCGGGTGACGATTCATCTGCAGACGCAGGTCGTGAAGGTTGAAGGGGACGAGCAGCTGGACGGCGTCGTCCTTTCCACCGGAGAGACCATGAGCTGCCGCGGCGTATTCTGCTTCATCGGCGCCGAACCGGCCTCCGACTGGCTCACAGATCTCGACACCGACGCCCACGGATTCATAATCACAGGCACTGATCTGCCGGCCTCCAAGGGCGGGTTCTATTCGCTGCTGGGGAGGGATCCGCTTCCGTTCGAGACCAGCATTCCTTCAGTGTTTGCGGCAGGAGATGTGCGTCTCGGTTCGATGAAGCGGGTCGCTGCCGCCGCCGGCGAGGGGTCCAGCGCTGTGGCATCTGTGCACCGTGCGCTGGCTACACGCCTTCGGTCCGGGACCGGACTTCGAATAGCAGAGACCGGGTGATGAACGGCCTCGCACGGCAGTCGCGGCACGGCGTGCTTAGGAACGCGGGCAACTCTCGATGACAGCTCGGTCCCGATCTGCGGCCCATCGGCTTCCCTAGGGGTTTCTCGTCGACACAGGCGCAGCACCCGTGCGCCTGGTCAATGGCAGGACTGGGCGGCCCGAGTGCAGTGCTCTGGCATGGATCGAGAGGTTCGAGCGAGACAACTCCCCGAGGACGCTGGCACTAAATTCTCCTCTGAATGGCCGCCTTGTCTATCGCCGTAGCTCCAGAGGTACCAGGGGCGAGTTCCCCGCTCCGCTGGCTACTCGGAATGGTCGTTGAGAAACTTCACAGTGTCCACAAACGCCTTTTGTGCTGCGGACGTCGAGAGGTCGAAGATGTAGTCGTGTGGGAGATCACTTCCGGTACCCGTCCAGTAGCGACTCGTGACGTCGACGCCCTTCGCGCGCAACTTAGCGTCGAGCTCGTAGGTTTGCGGTTCGAGCGGGTCGGCGTCGCCAGCGGTCAGGTACGTAGGAGGGTAATCGGGGGTCGCAGTCAGCGCGGTGGACATTTGGTCGAGTCGAGGATCGGTGGACCAGTCTTTCCGCCCGAGGTAGCTCCATGCGAATGTGTCGAACGCTGGGAAATCAGTCCGATCGACCGTGTGGAAGTCGTACGGGCCGGAGTAGAGGATCACACCCCGCAAATCGCTCACAGACACGTCAACAGATACCCCCATTTCTTGACGCAAGACAGGGTTTGTCACGATCGCTCCGACTTGGGCTGCGAGCTGCGCGCCGGCCGAGTTGCCCCCGACGAAGAGACGCGTCGGGTCGCCTCCGAACCGCGCGGAGTTCGCGTGGAGATAGTCCAGAGCTGCGACCGACTGCAGGATGGCTGTCGGATACTCGTGCTCGGGGGCGAGAGAGTATTCGAGATTGGCGACGAGGTACCCCTCGGATGCGAGAAGCTTCGCGTACGTGGCAACCTGCGACGCAGCGCCGAGAATCCACCCGCCTCCGTGGATCAGGAGGATCACGGGCTTCGGCGGCGTTTGCTCGCCGTCGGAATATAGTGTCAGGTGCGCGGTGGGCTGGTCCTCGACCGTCACCCTGATCGCATCGCTCGTTGTGATCCGTTCGACACGGTCGGCGTACGGCCCCATGTTCACCGAGTCCTCGATCATCCCCACGCCCGCCCGGAGGACGAACGCCAGCGGGCGCGGAGTAATTTGATTGACGACGATCGGGATCAAGATCACAAGCAGCGCAATCGCGGTGGCGCGTACCACTGAACGTCTGCTGACGTGCCACCGGGCCCCTTTCGAGACCGGGCGGCCGTCCGCGGCACCGTGAGGGGACTCGATCTCTCTCACATCGCTCCAGAGCGGCCTTGGGCCTCTACGGCCATGCGAGCGAAGGGCACGGCTGCAGTCTAGACGCTCGGGAAAAGCCCTCCAAAATAGGTGCTGCGGAATGCTTCGAAAAAGCCGAAAAGGGAAAGCTCGTTCGCGCCGCGGCCCAACCCCCGTAGGCCGAGTCAGGTCGGACGACATCGTGCCGGGGTGAGTACATGTCGGAAGGCGCCGGCTCGGACGAATGTGATCCGACCTGCCGAATCTCCTGCCAGGCACTTGGTGCGCCTACCGCGTCAGCCACTCGACGAAGTCACGGATGAGCGATCCGAAACCCACCAGGGCGAAAATCGCTCCGATGATCCACCACCAATCCTCGCGCAACGACAGTCTCCGCCCCTGCATGGCGACACCTCTGGACCGCGTCCTGAGGAAACCGGGAGCTGGTCCCAAGCGCGTCGACGATTCGGCGACCAACCGCTCGTCTCGCCACCGCTCCCACCGAGCGAGTCGATCGCCCAGAATCTCTAACGTTGACATCACCTCTTCCCACTTTTCCGGGTCGAGCGTCGACAGCTGGCCGGGGGAATAGAGGAAGAGATGGTCGTCGACGATCTCGACGTCGAGTCTCTCGACGCTGTCGATGAAGATCGCCATGATCTCGGGCGAGAATAGATAGAGGGCGTCGGCCTCGTACCCATTCGGGCAATACAGCGCGAAGTGCCTGTCAAAGTCGCCTTCCAGCGAGAGCCGCTGCTGCGCCGCGAATGCCACCGGCAGGCGCGGACGCCGCAACGAGTTGTTACTCAGGGAGTCGAGCACGATATGCGGAAGCGAGGTCGGGAGGCGCATCGCCGCGTATCCCCAGCGGTGCCGCGTCGCGTTCCTCCCCGAACCGGTCACGCATGTGTGATTACCAATCTCCACGACGCTGCCGGTTCGACGGCGAAGAACGTCGGCGACGAATTCCTTGGACCGACCCTGACGCGTGAACACCATCCCGGGGTACGGCCGCGGCCCGGCGTGGGCTTCGTAGCCGAATCCGTTTGCCTCCGCGAAGCGGGAGAGCCGAAACTGCCGTAGTCCCTGCCGAATCCAGATAGACCGCACCAGTAGAACGACGCCCACCACCGGAACCGCAACGTAGGGGAGCAATAGTCCCGTCAGCGCCCAATCCCACCGCCCGTCGTCGATGAGTGTTCCGTCGAGGAGGGACAGCCACATCGCGAGCAGAGTCCCTGGCAGGACCACGAGAAGAACGGTGCGCGCGGCAATGCCGGCCGCGGACGGGCGAACCTCGGGCGGAAGCGAACGGCGATACCGACTCAGAGCGGCCCGGTCGACCGAATCGGTCAGCGGTCGCGTGTCCATGGCCATTGGATAGATTCTAGAGTGAGCCGGCGGCCTAGCGAGCGTTGGTAGTCGCCGGGATCGACACGGCGCGATTGCGTTCGTTGGCCCCTCGCTGCGATGCGGTGCACATCCCTGCTCGGTCCTGATCGGCTGACCCCGGCCGACGCCACGAAAGCGACATCGAGCAACCTCTGCGAACTCGCGAGCACCCGATCGTCAGCCGAACCGGATGGAGTGTCCGATACTGCGCGGAGGGTAATCTGCGCCCGAGCCTATGGACGCAGCGACGAACAATCCCCGCTGACACGTGCGGCGTTGGGCAGCGGCCACGGGCGACTCGGCCTTGCGGTGGCGGCACGGACCCAGCAGTGGCCGCGGCGCCCCACACAGGCTCTCTCGGAGGAATGTGCTGACCCGCATCACCACAGCACCACTTATTGACACGTCAACTAAACCGACACATAATTGAAACGTCAATTATCTATGGAGGACGTTGTGAGTGCTTTTCCGTTCGAGCTGGGTCTCAATACGTTCGGCGATGTGCCGTCGGAGAACGGTCGCATGTACACCGACGCAGAGACAGTACGCCTCATCGTCGAGGAGGCGAAACTTGCCGAATCCGTCGGGCTCGACGTCTTCAGCGTCGGCGAGCACTACCGCGAGGGCTTCGTCGACTCGGCAGGAGCTGTGATCCTCGCCGGTATCGCGACGGCCACGAGCCGCATTCGTCTGGGCACGGCGGTGACCGTGCTGAGCACTAACGATCCTGTGCGGCTGTACAACGAGTTCTCGACGCTCGACGCCCTCTCGAACGGCCGCGCCCAGATGGTGCTGGGGCGGGCGTCGCAGACGCAGTCGTTCCCGCTGTTCGGCCACGACCTCGCCGACTATGAGGAGCTCTTCGAGGAGAAACTCGAACTGTTCATGAAGCTGCAGCGCGAATCGCCGGTCACCTGGTCCGGCACCGTGCGCCCTCCCCTTGTAGACATGACTTTGCACCCCGCAATGCGCGCGGGCGGCATCCCGACCTGGATCGGAGTGGGCGGCAGCCCGGCTTCGGTCGTCCGAGCGGCCCAGTACGGCCTGCCTCTCATGCTCGCGATCATCGGCGGCGAGCCGGCAAGGTTCGCCGGCCACGTCGACCTGTACTTCCGCGCGCTCGAACAGTTCGGACAGCCGGTGCAGCCGGTCGGGCAGCATGCGCTCGGACTGGTCGCCGACACCGACGAAGAGGCCGCCGAGACGTGGTGGCAGTCGTGGAAGCCCATGGTCGAGATGATGGCGAAAGAGCGCGGCTTCTACGCCCCCACGCGCGAACGCTATCAAGCAGAACTCGCCACCGGTGCACTCTTCGTCGGGTCGCCGGAGACTGTCGCGCAGAAGATCGCGCTCATGGTGCGACAGCTGCGGATCAGCCGTTTCGACCTCAAATACGACGTCATGGGTCTATCGCCATCGGCTCGGGCACGCTCGATCGAACTGCTCGGCACCATCGTCGCACCACGAGTGCGGGAGCTTCTCGCCGAGGAGAGCGCCGATGTCTGACCCCACCATCGGAATCCTCGGCGCTGGCAAAGTCGGTACCGTGCTGGCCCGCCTGCTCACGTCAGCCGGATACCGCGTACTTATCGCCGGATCCGGCGCCCCCTCGCGCATCGAACTCATCGTCACAGTGCTCGCTCCGGGAGCGGTCGCTACTACAGCCGAAGTCGTCGCACACGAATCGGACATCGTGATCCTCGCCCTGCCGCTCGGCAAGTATCAGTCCGTCCCGCGCAGGCTTCTGGAGGGCAAACTCGTCGTCGACGCAATGAACTACTGGTGGGAGGTGGACGGCATCCGCGACGAGCTCGACGACCCGCGCACTTCGACGAGCGAGATCGTGCAAGGCTTCTTGGCGACGTCGCGCGTCGTGAAAGCCTTCAACCACATGGGCTACCACGATCTCGACGAGGGCCCGCGGCCCGCGGGCCACCCCGACCGCAAGGCGCTCGGAATCGCCGGGAACAACGACGACGACCTCGCCGCGGTCGCGCAGCTCGTCGACGCGACGGGATTCGACACGGTAGTCGTCGGCAGCCTATGGGACAGCATCTCATTGCAGCCGGGCAGCCTCCAGTTCGGCGCCAATCTCACGGCCGACGCACTGCGCACGGCCATCAGCGATTTCCCCGCGACCGATCGCGGCCACGCGGTCGCTGTCGCGAGAGCACACGCCGATGCCGAGCCGGTCCACTAGGCCACCCATGCGTCACGCGGACGTCGTCGTCATAGGAGCGGGCCAAGCAGGGCTCTCAGCCGCCTTCCATCTCGCGCGCCGGGGGTACACCAGCGCGCTGACAGGAACGCCAGGCGCCCCCTCCTTCGTCGTGCTCGATGCGGCGACGTCCGCCGGCGGAGCCTGGCAGCACCGGTGGGAGTCTCTACGAATGGAGACCGTCAACGGGATCTTCGACCTCCCCGGCCTCGCGAAGCCGCCCATCGACCCCGCCGAGCCGAGCCGCCTTGCTGTACCTCGCTACTTCGCGCAATACGAACAATGGCTCGACGCGCCCATACTCCGGCCGGTGACGGTGAGAACCGTCGAACGAGCGGACTCCGACCCGCGCGGAGAGCTACGAGTCGACACGGACGACGGCCCGTGGCTCGCGCGATTCGTGATCAACGCCACCGGCACGTGGACTAACCCCACGCGGCCCCACTACCCCGGACGGGAGACGTTCCTCGGGCGGCAGCTGCACACCAACGGCTACCAGAACCGCGAAGAATTCAGCGGTCAACGTGTTGCCGTCGTGGGCGGCGGAATCTCGGCAGTCCAACAACTGGAGGAAATCTCCCGCTCCGCGACGACTTTCTGGTACACCCGGCGCGACCCGGTGTTCCTCGACAAAGATTTCACCCCCGAGACCATCGGTGCGCAGGCGGTGGCACGGGTCGCGGCCGACGTAGCGGCCGAACGACCGACCGGCAGCGTCGTGTCGTACACGGGATTGGCCTGGACCCCCTACGCTCTCGCCGCGAAAGAGCGCGGGGCGCTGGAGCGCAGGCCGATGTTCGTTAGTATCGAGCCGCACGGTCTACGAGAGGCCGACGGCTCGTTCACGACGGTCGACACCATCTTGTGGGCGACCGGCTTCAAACCCGCACTGCACCATCTCGACACGCTCGGCCTGAGAAACGGCCTGGGCGGCATCGCCATGGTCGGAACGCAGGTCGCCGCGGAGCCGCGGGTGCAGTTGATCGGATTCGGCCCGTCCCAGTCGACAGTGGGAGCCAACCGGGCGGGCCGAGCTGCTGTGTCCGCAATCGTCACGTCCGTTCAGGAGAGGAACCAGTGAGTGCTCATTTCGCTCAATCCAGACATCCGGAACACATGCCAGCCATCGGCCAGAGCAGAGAAGAATTGAGGACGCTCACATGAACGAGAACCGTCGACGGTCGATTACAGCCGATGAACTGCGCATCTGGCGCAGTTACATCGAGACCACCGAAGTGCTCAGGGCGCGTCTGGAGCGCCGCTTGCAGGACGACTCGTCGCTCTCCTCCGGTGACTACGGTGTGCTTCTCGCGCTCAGCGAGGCGGACGATCACGCCCTGCGCTCGTCCGAACTTGCTGCCGTGATCGGCTGGGAAAGAAGCCGCCTCTCACACCACCTAGGACGCATGGAAAAGCGCGGACTAATTTCTCGCGTCGCCTCCGCCGAGGACACACGCGGCTCCGAAATTCGAGTAACCGAGGCAGGCACCGCCGCCTTCCGCCGCGGCTCTGTCCCGCACCTTCGCGCGATACAGGACCTCTTCCTCGACGCCCTGACCCCTGAGCAACTCCTCGACATCGGATCCATGACCGCATCGCTCCGAGCCCACCTAGAGCTCGACCAATAGACCGTCCTCGCACCCTGCGAGGAACGCCCCGAGAATGAAAATGAACATCTCGATGTCAGACCTCCGCATTGCCGTCATCCTCGGCAGCACCCGTCCCGCCCGCAACGGCAAGGAGTAGCCGACTGGGTGATCGAGCAAGCAGCCGACCGCTGCGCAGCCTACGAACTCATCGACCGAATGGGCGGCGAAAATCGCCCAGTATGACTGGTTACATCTTCGTCACTCCCGAGCACAACCACTCCACTTCGGGCCTGCTGAAGGACGCCATCGACTACCTTTACGGCGAGTGGATCAACAAGGCCGCCAGCTTCGTCGCCTACGGCAGCCTTTGGAGGCGCCCGCGCCATCGAGCACCTGTGCGGTATTGCCGCTGAAGTCCAGTTCGCCGACGTCCGCCAGCAGCTATGTTTCTCGCTGTTTACCGACCTCAAGAACTTCAGCACCTTCAAGCCCGACCCTCAGCACACAGCCGCTGCAACGGTGCTGTTCGATCAGGTCGGGGCCTGAGCCGGAGCGCTCAAGCCGCTCCGCAGTTTGGAGGTGTGATGACGAGCCGTTAGCTGCAGGGGACCGGACTGGCATTTCTGTCGGGCTAACAGCGTTTGAACCTGCGACCCCCTGAAGGTTCTGGCCTTAATTTAGTCGCTACCGAATGTCTCCGAAAACCCTCGGATTCCCTTGTGTTTACAGGGAACCAGGCGATTCGCTGCCTCCGATTGTAGCCCATCGTTTTGGGTCGAATAGAGATGAATTTGATGGGTAAATGATGGATTTGGGAGGCCGCTTTGAGTGGTCGCACGACCCACCTCAACCTCTCCCCCTTGTGCCGCCGAATGTGACCGAGCATCGCCGGTGATGGCGGTCGGTCGTGCGTTTGGTCCGCGGCCTGGTTCACATTACGACGGCGCTATACACTTGGCGCGATTTGGGGCGTCGATCTGAAACGGGCCCGGCAATGTTGAGAACGGCCAGATGAACCCTGGGCGAATCGAAGAAGGGCAACGAGATGAGACCACTCCGATACTCGATCAACGTCACGCTGGACGGCTGCTGCCATCACGAGGCAGGACTTCCCCCGGACGAGGAGTCGATGCGGTACTGGACCGCCCAGCTGGAGCAAGCCGATGCCCTGCTTTTCGGCCGGGTGACCTACGAGATGATGGAGTCGGCCTGGCGGAAGCCAGCCACGGGCACGTGGCCTGACTGGATGGATGAATGGCAGAAACCGTTCGCCGACACCATCGACCGGGCGAAGAAGTACGTGATCTCGAGCACGCTGACCGAGGTCGATTGGAATTCCGAGCTAGTGCTCGGCGATCTGGGGCAGGCGGTTCAGCAGCTCAAACAGGAATCCGGCGAGGGCCTGTGGGTTGGTGGCGTGACGCTCCCCCTGGCATTGGCCAATCTGGGACTGATCGACGAGTACGAGTTCCTCGTGCAGCCGGTTCTTGCCGGACACGGCCCGACGTTGCTCGCCGGGTTGCGTGAGCGCATTCAGCTCGAACTCGTTGACCGCCAGGAGTTCCGGTCAGGGGCAGTCGCCATGCGATACCGGCCAACAGGAGTAATGGCTTGAAGCGATTCGTCCTGGTGCGTTGGCCGCGCCATCCGACGGCACTCGCAACCAACAAACCATCCCTCATCGCCCGCGCCCATTAGGACTCCCTCATTTAGGGCGGAGTTCGCTGGATCTACTTGCCGGCCAGAAAAGCGTAATATCCCGGAACCTGCTGCGAAAGACCGGTGGATTTAATCGGGACCACTTCGATATTCACCGGTCCGTCGGCGATCAACCGCCAGTCCGAATCCGGAAATATGTTCTGCCGTTCCTGGGCACCGAAACACCCGGGACGGGGCAGGTTCTCCAGGGCGCTCTGCAACTGCCGAGGCATGCTTCGCGGGGTGGCGCCCAGCTGCAAGTGGGCGAGGCTGTTTCCTTGGAAGTTGGTTTCGGCGAGGAACAATGATGGGCATTTGAACCGCTTTTAGCGCTACCGCGCGCCCGCTCAACCGTGAGCTTGGACGACGTGTCAGAGATGCTCGTCCGCAAAATCTTCATGTCGGGCGGCGTCGGCGTTAGATGCCAATACGGAAACTCCCGAACCCGAGTCGAGCCGCATGCACAGCCGACTTCTCAGGCTGATGGACTATTTCGATCGACACACGAGGGGTCGAGGGCGGGGCTCTCCATGTGCAGTGTTGGCGGGCACGACAACCGCCAAATCTTCACGTCCGAGATCGACCACCGTGCATGATGACTATGTCAATTCGCCCCGCTTGGCGTTTCGCAATTAGCGGGCTGACGATTTCAGACCCTTCGGGGGCCGACGTCAAAGTGATGGAGCTCGCCATCGCCTCTGATAGGTGTTCTACGCGGGGCCCCAACGAGGGCTGGTCGTAGAGCCACGCCGGAGCTCGGCAGGACAGGTATCCCACTCCCCTAACGGGGGACGGGCGAGAATTTGTCGACAGCGCCCACCGCATACATGATGGTGTTGGTAGCAATTGACGGATCGTCAATGCGAGGATCGAGGCAACGTGGCAGACTACGACGCGTCTGCATCCGCTCTCGGATTCCTTCACCAAGTCCGCTGGTCGATGCTCGAGCTACTGCGCTACGGCAGGACAGACCAGACCGTACGAATGAGCCTCGAAGTCTTCGACGACGTCGCGATCGAAGACGACGATGGCAAGCCGCTAAAAGCCATCCAGCTCAAGCAGCACGGCACGCCCGCGAACCTCACCAACGCGAGCGCCGATCTGTGGAAGACGCTACGCGTGTGGCTCGATACCCCGACGCTAAAGGACGCTAAGGGACCGCGACTACACCTCGTAACCACCGGCACAGTAGGTCCAGCATCAGCCGCGTCGTTCCTCGAAATTGACGGCCGTTCACCGGAGCAGGCGTGCGCGATACTGGATGAGACAGCCGCGTCCTCCACTGCCGACGCAACAGAGGTCGCACGGAAACTGTGGCTCGACGCCGACCGATCGGACCGCCTCGCGCTCCTCGGCCGCGTGCACATCATCGCCGGAGACGCCGCGATCTCCGATGTCAACGATCTGGTGGCCGCCGAGCTGGCGATCATGGTGCGGCCGGAGCACATGACCCTGTTCCTCGAACGGCTCTGGGGCTGGTGGGACGGAGTATGCATCAGCATCCTCCACCGTGGCGACGGCAGACCCCGTGCAGTCGGCGCGTCTGAGCTTTACAACAAGACGCGCGATCTCCGTGACGACTTCACCAAAGGCGCGCTCCCCATCGACATATCCATGGCAGAGGTGGACGAGGCTGACATCGAAAGCCACTACACGAAGGTCTTCGTCGAGCAGCTCAAGTTCATCAACGTTCACGGCAAGAACCTCAAACTCTCGGTCATCAACTATCACCGTGCCTACAACCAGACCGCGAGATGGCTTACGGACGGCGACCTGGTTGAGGAAGATCTGTCGGCGTACGAGCGCGAGATCGTCAGCGAGTGGCAGATCCATTTCGAGGACATGTGCGACCGCTTAGCGGACCAGGGCACGGTGACGGAGGCGGACCAGATACGTGCGGGCCGCGACCTGTTCCAGCTGCTCCGCGAATCGAATGAGACTCTCATCCGCAAGAACTTCACCGACTCGTTCCTTTCCATCGGAACCCGCCACATCATGGCCGACCGCCGTGCGCTCGGGTGGCACCCGGATTTCGAGAACCGGTTGAAGAATCTCGTACTCGCAGCAAGCGAGCCGAACGCATGACCCAACATCTGCGAGCGTGGGACGATCGCCCAGTCCTATCGGCCTCGATGCTGAATCCGGCGTTGATCGCCACCGTCATCGACCGGGCAGCCAAGCGCTACGAAGCCAAAGCCAACCACCCCATGCCGCTGGAGTACGTCTTTCTCGTCGTTCCCGTCTGCCTCCACCTAGCGACACGCAACGCTCTCCCGCGGAACACAAAGACGCACATGCCGACATGGGTCAACGATCATCAAGTGCTCCTCGCAGGGTTCGCCCACCGTGCGACGAAATTCGCACCTCACGTCCGCGAGGGCATACGGCTCGGACTCCGAAGCCAGATGTTCGTCCTCACCGACGACGGTGCACTCACGTCCAAGTCACGCACTCCGGCCCTCGACGCCGGCGAAGTCAAAGACATCCTCACCGCCGCCGGTCTGTTTGGCGCATGGGCGGCGAAAACCGGTTCCTCGACCACCGTCTACACACTCTTTGGAGTCACCCCGTAATGCAACTCGTCAGCATCACCATCTACAACAAGGACGGGCGGCGGCGCGACGTCGACTTCCGGCTCGGCGAACTCAACATCGTCACCGGTGTGTCACGCAACGGCAAGAGCTCGCTGCTGACGATCGTCGACTACTGCCTGGGCCGCGACAGCGCACCTGTGCCGCGGACACAATGGTTCACGTCTATCGCCTGGTATGCGACCGTGTGGCAGTTCGAGGACGGCAGCAGGGTGTTGCTCGCGCGTCCCGCAGTCGCCGGCGGCTTCACAACATCGGCGGCAATGATCGAAACAGGCGGACAGGATTTCACCGCCCCCGACTTCGAACACCTGAGAGTCAATGTCGACTCGGACGCGCTCCGTGTCCAGGTGGGCGCGCGGATCGGCCTTACCGACGTGAAACTCGAATCCGGCGAGTCGGCTCGCGGTGCGTTCAGCGTCGGGCTCGGCAGCGCCGTGTATTTCACACTCCAGGAACAGCAAGAGATCGGGAATAGGGCTGCATTGTTCCACCGCCAGGACGACCCCGGTGTGAAACTCGGAATACGCGATACCCTCCCGTTCTTCCTCGGCGCCGTTGACGGCGACCAGGCGGAGAAGCGCACACGACTTCGCGGCGCGAAGCAGATGCTGCGACGTGCTGAAGCCGCCGTCGCCACAGCCGAATCTGAACTCGGGAACCGCGACAACGAGCTGCGTCAGCTTCTCGCCGAAGCAGCATCGGTGGGGCTCCGCAACGGCTCTGTGGCAATTGATCATGACACCGACCTGCTGCAGCTGCTCAACACCATCCGATTCGAACGATCCGCAGCACCCATAGACGCCGGATCCGACATCCACGCCCAGAACGAACGCCGCCAGTTCGAGAAGATCCAGAGCGAGCTCGCCCAACAGCTCACGATCGAGGTCGGCAACCGGGATCTGCTCCTCGACCAGAGCGACGGCGAAGGCGGCTACGACCACGCACTGTCCGTCCAGGCCGGCAGGCTCCAAAGCCTCAACCTCCTACCCGAACACGACGCGGACCACGGCTCGTGCCCGGTCTGCATGCAGGGCCTCCCGTCATCGGATCCCACCGTCGGGCAGCTCGGCGAGCGTCTCGAAAACCTCCGCGACGAACTCTCGAACGTCGAAGCCATCCGCCCGCTCCGCCAACAGGCCATCCGAGAACTCGACGCCCGGATCGTGCTGCTCCGCGACGAACTCAACGTCGCAAACGCGGCGCTGTCCTCGCCGGGAGCCTCCGCGATAATCTCCGACGCCGGTGCCCTTGCCGGCGGGCAAGAGTTCGTACGCGGACGGATTGACGCGATCCTCAGCCGCACCGAAGCCCTCGACGACTCGAAGATAACCCGGCTCCGAGCCGAACGCGACACCGCCGAAGCGCTGGTCAACGCTTTGGAAGCCGAGCTCGAAAGCGACGACGTCAGGTCGCAGTTGACCTCGCGTCTGAACACTCTCGGCGTGCAGCTCGCGCACTACAGCCGCGCCCTAGACCTCGAAGAGTCGCACCGCCCGATCCGCCTCGACGTCGAGAAGTTGACGATCATCGTAGACACGGAACGGGGACCGCTGCCGCTGCAGAACATCGGCAGCGGCGAGAACTGGGTTGGCTATCACGTCGCAGCCCATCTGGCACTGCACCACTACTTCATCAAACAGGACCGCCCCGTCCCACGCTTCCTCATGCTCGACCAGCCGAGCCAGGCGCACTTCCAGTCGGACAATGCCGCCGACCGCAGCGCCAACGTTCCCGACGCCGATCGTGAAGCTGTCCGCAACATGTTCAGGCTGTTCACGAAGTTCTCGGAGGAGTTCGCAGGCGTGTTCCAGCTCATAGTCATCGATCACGCGGACTACGAAGACAAATGGTTCACGGACTCGGTCGTCCACAACTGGCGCAACGGCCTCAAGCTCATCCCCGACGACTGGTACACGGAAACCGGCGAACCGGAGGCATTGTTCGACTAGCATGCTGTCGCGGCGCTGCCGAGAGCGAGCCGTGTGCCACCTCTCCCGAAGGCCCCGACGACCTCGCCGCCGGGAGGACTCCGCTCTGCGCTACTCGTAGTCACCCACGCCATGAGTGCGGCGCCGTAGGCTTCTGGGTTTGGAGGATTGCGTCGACTCAGACCAATAGTCGTCGCTTAAGGGGAATTCCGGGTGGCACGTGGCGTCGCGGGCAAGTTCCCCCATCGGACCATCACGGCGCTCGTACCTCCTCCTGCAGCTACCTCGTAATGCTGGCGTAGAAGGAGCTGTCGTCGCCGATGTCAAGGTGGACCGGGGAAAACTGTGACGATGGGTAGACAGGGCGCCGCACGTCGGGCTCAAACTCCGCGACCGGCGTGACTAGGAACTGGAGCGGTCGCGGTTCGACGAAGACTGCTCGCACCTGCTCCGACGTCAGCTCTTCAACGATCGCGGTTTTCAATGGCTGCAGCGCGGCGGTGAGCTGCTCGATCAGCCGGTGGAGCATGTCGGTGAACTCGGCGACGAATGACGCGGGCATAGGCGTTTCCACGGTGATGCCGCTGACTTGCTTGATGGTGATGCTGCCGTCTAGTTCTTGTTGCAGGTCGAGGACTGGGGTGGTGACGGCCATGCTGTTTTCGGAGTGGGCACCGTGCTTGTTGCGGATGATTTTGAGCCGAGCAGTTGTTGCCGCATCGTCTGGGGACAGATCGATGAACGTCGCGAGGTCGGGGCGGGCGCGAGAGCCATAGGTGCGACCGTAGGCGACTACGGCGTAAAGCCTGAGTTGCCCGGTGACGTTTGTATCGGTGGACGCCTGCGCTGATTCCAAGGCGCCGAGCGCCTGGCGTATGTCGTGCATGTGGCTCGCGGCGTTGATGAACGTGCGGACAGCAGGTGCGTCGGGGGCCAGCGTCTGAACCTGGCCGAGCGCTGCACGCACTGCCTCACACACGGCGGCCCGCGCGAATTCTTCAGTGTCTGCGAGTCCAGCGATGTGCTGAACTTCGCTGCCGTCGAACGGCCGAAAAGATAGTGTAGCGAGGTAGCGCCCGCGGTCTTCGAGCTCCGCGGGCGCGAGTTCGACGGCAGGCTCCGTGTTCTCACCCGGGGCCAAGTCTGCTTCTGTCACCCTGCGGTCCCTTCTGATACTCATTGGATGGTGTTTCGGACCGAAGCCGCCCGTCGCAGCCCAACGCGGCCCGATACTGACCGTGTCTATCGACTGGCTGCGCGGGTGGCCGGTCAGACCACGTCGGCGATTGACATGCGGCCCGTGTTGCTGTCGCGCTGGCGGTTCTGGTCGCTGCATCCTGTCACCATTTTGGTATGCGAGAGTGCCACGGGTGCTCGGGCGGAAGCCCAACTCGAGGATCACGCGCAAAATCTCGGTACTCCGGCGGGAGAAGCACCGGCGCTTCGCGTGCGCTTCCGTCGAGGAGGTCCCACCGGTTCTCGTAGCGACTCCAAACCGGGGCCAACACGCGTGATCTTTCCACCGGTGCATTGCGTTTCCCCGGCTCTGCGGACGGGTCGGTGAGCCAGTTCATATGCGAGATCCACGCGGCCGCTGCGACATGGTCTCGCGGCACGACGAACGCACGCGGTGAAGTCACCAGGTTGTCGGGGAGCATCACGAGCACAAACCACTCCCGGTCGGAAATCGACGGCAGCTGAGAGTTGGGACCCAAAGGCCAACTGACCTTGTCTCCAAGACCACGCGCAGCTTTCACCTGGACCTCGATCATCCGACGATCGCCTGTCGTTTGCACGGCGAGTATGTCCGTCCGCTCGAGGCCATCGCGCGTGAGAGCGACGCCCCAACCAAGGAGGGAGAGCGCAGCACAGGTCCAATGTTCACCGGCCGACTTGCTCATTTTGGTATCTACCATGCTGGTCAGCATGGCAGGGATCGCGATCCAGCATGGCCCACCAGACTCCGACGCCAGCAATACCCGGACGCGAAACAGGGCCGAGTAGCTGGCCTGACACCACAATGTCGCCGTCCAGGCGTACGCGCATATTGACGTGAGGTGCAGACGATGCATTGATCCTGGACTGCGTCGCGGTGAACTTCCGAACTGGCAAACAGCCGGTTACCCTCACGTTCAGAGCAATGGCCATTTCTTGAATGGCTGGGGCGGCTTGGCGTTCTCAACTAACCGCCGACATCGCGACTGGAGGTCCACGTGCCACTCACCGAAGAACAAGCTCGGCAGAGGTCGCGAACCGTCCTCGCGTATCCCCCGAGCTCACGTCCCACACGCTATCGCCCGCCTAGCCATCGACCGGAACCGTCCGCCCAAATCGAGCAGCGAGACTCCCCCCGACTCGAGGACCAAGCGCTCGCATTCCTGAGAAGTTTGAGTCCCAACCAACAGACTCCGAGCCCACCCCCCTTGTGCTTCTCATGGCGGTCCCTATCCGCGCGATCTTTGACGTCAGCTCGCGTGATTGGAATCGGGACCGTGACCGCACGCGAGGGATCGACCTTCGGTCCTGGGAAGGCAGACACTCTCCCAACGCGGCTCGATCGGCCAAGTGGGACCACTCCTCTTCCGCAGGGCTCATTTTGCATCGCGACCCGTGAGGTCAGGTCGAGCGCAGATTAGGCGCTCAGCCGCCAGGCCCTATGTCGACGCCGCCGTGACGGCTGTACTCGCCCGGCCCCCAGTAAGGGACCACGTTGGGATTGAAAATCCGGGAATCGTCGACTGTGCGCCAGAAGGTCGACCAGACGGCTCCGTCCAGACCTACTGCGAACAAATTCGTGTGGCTGGCATGCTTGTGGTCGTCGGATTCATTGAGCTCTTGAACGGTGACGGCACCGGTGGGCTCGAGGGGATAGCCGGCGTTGAGCTCCTGCCATGGCCCCATAACGTCGCTCCAGGGGGTGCTGGCCCAGACGCTGCCATCTAAACCCATCGCGTATATATGGGAGGGCGCGCCGTTGTAGGTGACATCCGGCTCGCTCACTCTCGTGCCCGGGTACATCCGCACGCCCGGCCGGATAGAACTCCACCGCCCCCACTCAGTGTCTGAGCGGCCGTGACTGGCTTCCCAGACTGTCCCAACGCCGTCCGTTGCGAGGATCCCGGTAGAGAAGGTGTCTCCCTTTGCTGACACTGTCGCGCCAGGCTCCATGCGAACCTCATCTGGGCGGATCGAAAACCATGGACTCCATACGCCCTTGCGGAAGAATCTCGAGCGGACGATCCCGTCGGTGCCCGTTCCAAAGAGATCGACGTGACCCTCAAAGGGCTCCGAGACGGTGATTGTCGCCCCGGGGTGAAAGGTCCCGGCGGGGCCGAGCGGGAACCATGGTTGCCACTCACCAGCCTCGAAGAATGTGGACCACACGGAGCCGTCCGTCCCGGTCGAGAACAGGTCGACGTGTCCGTCGAACGGTTCGAAGGCGGTGACGGCCGCCCCTGGATTCATGGACCAAGCCCGTTGTACGGGTCTCCACCGAGGTTGCCACCCCAGGGACTTCTCAAAAGCGGTTGTCCAGACCGTACCGCCCCCGCTGGTGACGAACAGGTCGACGTGTCCGTCGAAGGTCTGAATGGCGGTGACCGGGGCTCCCGGGTGCATTGGGCGCGCGTCGGAGATGGTGGACCAAGGCCCCCACCCTCCCGAGAGTTGGAAGTACGTCGTCTGAACCAGGCCATCGGCGTCGGTCGCGTAAATGTCAACGTGGCCCTTGAACGGCTGCTCCGCCGTCACTACGGCGCCGGCGGGGAAGCGCTGCTTTTCGTGGATGGGGAACCAGGTGAGCCAGGCCCGTGGTGACTTCATGAGGGCCGCGAAGACGGTGCCATGGATCCCCGTGACAAACGCGGCTATATGGCCGTCGAAAGCCAGGAGAGTGCTGACTGGCGCGCCTGGCGAGAGGCCACCCGGATGGCTCGCGGTCGTCCACTGTCGCCACCCGCCTTCCCGCTCGTAGTAGGTCGACCACACCGCACCGTCCGCCCCGGTCACAAACAGGTCGACGTGCCCCTCGGATGGCTGCAGCGCCGCAACTGTCGCCCCGGGAAGCATCGTCCTCTCGCCGTGCACAGAGCACCAGGGCTGCCACACGCCGTCTTCGAAGTACGTGGTCCACACGGCGCCGTCGGTGCCGGTGACGAACAAGTCGACGTGTCCGGCGAAGGGTTGCAGCGCCGCCACGGTCGCGCCGGGGAAGACCTTCTTGGCGTGCACGGTGCCCCAGGGCTGCCACACTCCGTCTTCGAAGTACGTGGTCCACACCGCACCATCGCTACCCACCACAAACAGGTCGACGTGTCCGGCGAAGGGTTGCAGCGCCGTCACCGTCTTACCCGTAAAAATGTGAGTCTCTCCGTGCACGGTGCCCCACGGCTGCCACACGCCGCCCTCGAAGTACGTGGTCCACACGGCACCGTCGGTGCCGATGACGAACAGGTCGACGTGCCCGGGAAACGGTTGCAGGGCCGCCACTGTCATACCCAGGAAGAGGCTGGTCTCCCCGCGGACAGCGCGCCAGGGTTGCCAGGCGCCGACCTCGTAGTACGTGGTCCACACCGCACCGTCGGTCCCGGTGACGAACAGGTCGACGAGTCCGGCGAACGGTTGCAGCGCCGTGACCTTCGCGCTGGGCGAGACTTTCAGTCCAGGACCGACGAGTTGCCAACGCACCCAATCCTTCGCCGGTTCGTGAAAGGTCGACCAGACCGAACCGTCCGGGCCGACCGCGAAGACGTCGATGTGCTCGTCGGAAGCTGCGAGCACCGTGATGTCGGCGCTGCCCTGCATGTTGGGTTCCGTGGTGACGGTCGACCACGGTCGCCAGTCGCCGTCCTCGAAGAACGTCGTCCACGCCGCACCGTCAGTGCCGGTGATGAACAGGTCGACGTGCCCGGAGAACGGTTGCAGCGCCGTCACCGTCTTACCCGGAAACCTCGCCGGCCCTGGGCCCACGGTGCGCCATGCGCGCCAGGCGCCGTCCTCGAAGAACGTCGTCCACACCGCACCATCGGTACCAACCACGAACAGGTCCACGTGCCCGGAGAACGGCCGCAACGCCGTCACCGTCTTCCCCGCGAACATGTCAGTCTCGGCTCGCACCGTGCCCCACTCCTGCCACACTCCGTCTTCGAAGTAGGTGGTCCACACGGCGCCGTCGGTGCCGGTGACAAACAGGTCCACGTGTCCGGCGAACGGTTGCAGCGCCGTCACCGTCGCGCCGGGAAACACCTTCTTCGCACGCACCGTGCCCCAGGACTGCCACACACCGTCTTCGAAGTACGTGGTCCACACCGCACCGTCGGTGCCGGTGACGAACAGGTCCACGTGTCCGGCGAACGGTTGCAGCGCCGTCACCGTCGCGCCGGGGAACATCGCAGGCCCAGGGCGCACGGTTCCCCATGGGCGCCAGTCACCGTCCTCGAAAAACGTCGTCCACACCGCACCATCGGTGCCGGTCACAAACAAGTCCACGTGCCCCGCGAACGACTCAAGCACCGTCACCACCGAACCCGGAACCGCCGGAGTCCGCGTCCCTGGAACCGCCGCCGATCGTGGCCCCACCGTGAACCACGGCACCCAATCACGGATCTGTCCGTATGGATGGAAGTACGTCGAGCGCACCGAACCGTCAGGACCCGTAGCGAAGAGGTCGATGTGCCGTTCTCCCGGATAAGGCGTGCCGGACGTCTGCAGCACCGTCACAGGAGATCCAAGTTGGGTCCCGCTGGGAGGTCGGACCGGGAAGCACGGTTGCCACCCGCCCGCGACGCTGTGGTTCGCTGACCAGACGTTCCCGTCGGCACCGGAGAGGAAGAGATCCACATGGCCATCGAAAGGCACTAGGGCGCTCACGTTGCTGCCCGGATGAACGCGCACATCAGGGCGGACGGCGAACCAGGCCGGTCTCTCAGACATCCGCAGGCCCCCGTGTCGATCCCTCGTACTCCAGCGGCTGCCGGCGGTTTGAGCTAGCACCCCCCGAAAGGGGTCACTTCTTTCTACTCCGACCGCTTCAGAGCCACAAGAGAGGAGGCCACATCCCCAACGGCACACAGGGCACAAGCGCTCGCTTTGTGGGGAGTCCACCGGTAATGACATCGACGGAAAACCCAACTCGTGCTGGCTCTCGATTGGCCGATAGGCTGCATCTGCATCGACAGACCCGGAGGCCGCCTATGCCCATCGTGGCAATTCATTCAGTGCGCACGGCCAAAGGTTTCCCTCCAGAACCAGTCGGCGTGTGGGCAATTGAAGACGACCATTGCACTCCGCACTACCCGTCGGCCAATGAACACTTCATTGGTCGAGCCAAGAAGGCGCTCTTTTTCCGCCCACAAGGAGTTCGGCTCGAGGACTGGGCCTTCCATAAAGCGCAGAGCTCCCCGAACTGGCGAGTCTACGAGAACGACATCTTCTTGTTCGACCAGACGATTGAACCCCTAGAGGTGTTCTCGAAGGCGCAGAAGGAGCATTCCGCGACGGTAGCGAAGATAAAAGAGTGGGCCGTTCACAAGCGACAACTCGCCGAGGTAAAGAACCCGGCCGCCGAGCACGAGATTGCGAGTTGGGGATCGAAGCGCTACGTCGTCAGCGAGTCGTGGTGGATAGCGTCAGAACTCGTCCGGCGCCACCCAGAACTCATCGTTTACGAGATGCACCCTGGCGGCGGCTCCTACGACGTGCTGTGCGTAACTCGACCAGAAGTGGTATCCCCCGGCGGAGCCACGCGCCCACAGGTGATGCTCAACCGAGCCGGCACCATACAAGTCCACGACGGCAACCACCACGAGATCATCGGGACATGGAATGACGCGTTCGCCGCTGCCACCCCGCACACGATCATCAAGGCGGTTGAGAAGTCCTTAGCGGTGGCGCCGGAAAAGGCTCCCGCGACCACGCCACGCGCACTCGTCTACCGGTTCATCGCAACAGCCCTCTCCATATCAGTGAACGCGCGGCACCCGTGGGACGCGCGGTGCGAGTTCGTCGACTCCTCCGGAGAGGACGGTCCTCGCGCGGGATACCTCAGCAACTTCACGGCCGCCGAGGAAGCCCTTCGTTCGACCCCCGCGATCGGCATCTGGGGGGAACCACAGAGCCATTTTTGGGCGCTCCTTCGCGGTCAGGACCCCGTAGCGATCGTCTCGATAGAAGGCATGCTGTACTTGCCGACCGGGAAACCAATCGATCTCATGAAGACGTATCTCGAACACGAGCGGCGCATCATTCCGATGACCGTGAGGTTACTCAAGGCACTGTTTTAGGGTATTTGGCGTGTTCACGCGGTGGCCACATACCTGAGCATCAATTGTCTCGAGCGAGGTGTCTGCCCCCTCTCGGCGGTGGTCAGAATGGGCGTTGGGGTGGAGAGTGACCCTCGCGCGGACGAGGATGGTCCACCTTCACGAAAACAGCGTCATTCGGATCTCCGCGCCATCCAGGAACCCGGCCTGGTAGTCAGAATCCTGCAAGACCCACCACGCTCGAAATTCGGAGCTCTGCGCTCGTATCCAGCCTGGGTCCCGAGGATTGCCCCACCGGCGCGACCCGTCTAGTCCGGCGCGGAACCCAAACCTATAATCTTCGGTTCCATCTGGGGTTCCTGGGCAACTCCAAGGTCGCTCGGGCGAGTCGGACGTGTAATTCCACCCTGGGTATTTGAGGTGGGGCTCCCACAAATGCACTTCATGCCGGTCCACACTGTGGCAATGGATGAGAGCGTTCGGTGCGGCAGTCTGGTCAAACATGAATTTTTTCCTTTCGCTGAGAGCCTGCATGCCGGTCGGTCGGTCGGTCCAAGTGGTCGCCGAATTCATCAACCATCGGTGTCCTCATCGGGAAGTAAGCCCTGATCATGGCGGACGGTGAAACCAAGGGCCATACGATCGGGGCCGACGGTCGCTTCAAGAATTTCAAAGAGGTCCGGGCGGATGAGGAGGTCTGAGCCTTGGACGGCGGGCTCCATCGGTCCATACCTTCCGTCATGTATTAGATGACTTCGCCACTGTCGGCAAACGATTCCGGGGCCGATGTCGTCAATAAGGACGTGCCTGAGCGCCGGAGTCTCGGGTCTGAGACCAAGGAGGGCCACAATCTCGAGCTGGGGCGTCAAGCAGAACTGATTGAGCCCGAGACCACGGCTGGTCGCCGGCGCCCCGCTCGTCTGCTCAAACGAGACCAACCCGGCCAGTGGCTGGCGGGTACCTCGCAACGCGGCACGGGCACGCTCCTGATCCATCCCTGGGACGAGATCGCAAAATGGACTTTCCCACAGGTATGGCGGGAGCTCAGACAGCGGCGCGCTATTCAACGGCGGCGCCCCGTCGCTAACCTCCAGGCCTGACATGAGAAATATTTGGCGGCTAGGGACCTTCGGATACCTTGTCGCAAAGGTCAGTTGCCGTTCGACAAAGCCGAGCTGGACCCACTGGGCGTAGGGGGCTTCGTCAACCCGGATGCGCTCCGCGTCCGCGCCAACGAATTGGCGGGCCTGGGCCAGAGCGGTCGCACCTTCGGGCGGCCATGCAAAGTCTTTGTCCTCTGCCCACGGGATTGGTACTTGCGACCATTCGAAGGCAGCGGGGCGGGTCGGGGGGCGCGGGACTCTCGATGCCTCGCTTCGCCGTGCCCAAACCCCTGTGGGCGAAAGCTCGGCAGCTAGGTACTCTTCTATCTCCAACGGACTGCCGAAGATGCCGGCGAGCGCCATCGCGGCGCGGAGGCCGGCACTTACCTTTTGCAACTCGTTCTCGGTCTCCATCTCATCCGCGTAATACGCGTCAGGGATCCGTCTGCTGCCTTGAGTTCGCAAGTGATCGAACTGATTACGTAATCGCGAAGTGATGGAGTCAAGGCGAGCGAGGACGCCGTCAGTAACAGCGTCACGAACGCCTTGCGGTTCGCTGATGGCACTGAGTCGATCTCCGATAGCCATCGTCACCATGGCCTGGGCACGCTGGATGTCCTCGTCACGGTCGGCCATTCGAACTCCTCAGGAAGGGACTGTACGCAAGCCGTAGCTTCGCCGCCGGTTCGGTGGCTGGGGGGTTTGGGACAACTTTGTGATGGGCGGCGAGGGTTCCTGCTGCGAGAACCCGTACTGAAAGCAGGTCTGTCCGGGCGAGCGTAGTGAGGGTTGCCGACATTGTGTCTGTCAGTTGCCCTCGAGGCACACAGTCTTGGACTACCTCAAGCAGCCAGGTGATTCGGGCGGCATCAACCGGCTGCTCAAGGACGCGTACGAGCGCGGTCTGCCCAATTAATGGGCGGCATGTGAGGAGCAATGTGACTGCGAGAAGGGCGCGGCGGAGGTCAGCTCGCATACCTTGGGAGATGGATGCGACGGCGAGCGTGGCGAGCGCGTTGTTGAGTTCGCTCGATTCCTCAGGGCTCGTGGTCGGCTTGTACACGTGGTGGTCGCGTGATGCGATCCCAGGTACGCGTTCCCTGAAAATGTCGAAGGAGGCATTCCAGCATTCGATGGCGGTCCCGCCCGCGGTGGCTGTCGGCTGAGCGGCGAGGGCGGAGATGATGGCCTGGTTCACACCATAAGGCGATTCCGAGTCGCTCTGGGCGATGCGACTGACGGCGGCCGCGAGCGTAGCTTCGGCAGTGCCGGGATCGAGAGCATACGCTCGAACCCACAGGTCGACTCGTTCGCGTCCTGCGAACGAACGCCAGCCTCCGCCACCGCGAATGCGCGTGTAAGCGAGCACGAGGCAGTACGAGGCCACGGTCTTGAGTTCGGCGCTCTTGTCGTCGCAGCGCTGAGCGAGTCCCTCCGCAATTGCTGCGAAGATTGCGTTCTCGCTGTAGCTCGGCATTTCGTGTGCGACCTCGTCGATCAGTTGAATACCGGCGACTGCGCCGTCGCTCTGGGCGACCTCGAGGATGCGCCAACCGATGGCGTTTACGAGTGCATCGAAGCTCCACCGAGGCTGGTTTACGTCGTCGTCGTAGGTCTTCTGGTTGTAGTCCCGGATGGCAGAAATTGCGCCGTCGCGGCCGGCGGCCAGGGCCAGTCGTTGACGGCTAGAGAGTGCCTTGAGCAAGTCGGAGGGTTCCGCTCGACGCTCGGGTGTGGGTGTGCCCTCCATGGCGCTGCGCGCTTCTCGCACTGTAAAGGCACTTCCGCCGAGTGCCACAACGGAATCGATCAGGTCGGCCGTGGCTACGGACTTGGTGGTGTCCCTTGAATCCACCAGCGGCTGGTCGTCGTAGGACGCCGCGATGTTGTTAGCGATTGAGCTGAGGATTGCGTCTGTTGCGGGGCTCTGACCGACTTCGGGTTGGAGGCGGGTGAGGATCGCGAGGTCGATGTCGGGGCGACGCCAGTCTGAGCCGGCAGCCATCCGCAGAGCCGCAATCACAATGGGGTCGGCGACTGAGCTCTGGGTATCGAGTAGCTCCTCAAGCGCGGTTTGCACGCGGGCGTCTTCAAATCCGAGTTCGGCGAGCCAGAGGGTTGAGCCGTCTAGAGCGGCCGCCACGGGGTCGATTCGGGCTACCGCCTCCCACCAGGCGAAGGGGAAATGATTGGTGCCACGGCCGTCAGTATGCTGCTTGACCAGATAGGCGGGGTCAAGGAGCCTGTCGAGCGCTCCGCGGGCGGTTGGGATGTCGACCTCTGCGAGGTCTGGGAGGGTGTCGATGAACTCGCCGATCGTCGGGTCTTTGTGTCCTCCGTACGCAGCGAGGAGCGTGCCAGCGCGGTCCCAACACTCTCGTGCCTCGTCAGTCGCTCCGGCCGTGAGGCAGATTCGAGCTGAGGCCAGTTCGAAGTCCGCTTCAACCGAGTACATCCCTTGTGCGTCCCCGCGACGATCACGGATCTTCTCGATCAGCGCATGCGTGGGTTCGGCACCGATGTGGACGGAGACTCGTGAGAGGACTTCGAGCAGGTCGTTCGTGGTCAACGGCCCGTTCTCGGCCATACCCATCAGCGACGTGGTCGTCCCCTCGCCGATTGCGATGAGGTGTTCAAGGACCCGCTCCAGATCCTCTGGTTGCACGACCACGAGCGCGTTTTCGATGACGTCGTGAATGAGGTGGTGAATGGAGTAGAGATCACAAGCTCTGGGTGAGCCGGTGAATGGCTCGGCGTGATCTGCCAGTCGTTCGAGCGCAAGGTGAACGGCGACTGATGCGTCTTGGGTGGTATTCACGCCTTTTGCGACGTCGTCTGCCAGCCCGACCGTAGTGACGGCGAACTGAAGCCACTCACGGTAGAAACCGGCACCTGCGACTTGGCCTGTCAGTGATAGAGGCATGGTCGGGTCAAGGGCGTGTGCGAGGGTCAGGAGTTCAAGCCAGTAGGCGACGAACGCTGAGTTTGGGTGGTCTTTTGTCGTGATTGCGGTCGTGGCGTCCCTCAGGTCTGAAGCGAAATCGCTCACCGCAAGGCCTGAGAGCACATTCTTGGGGGTGATTCCGTGGCTGAGATATCCGATGACGTCGCCTTTGGGGTTGAGGCGGTGAGCCTCGCGGGCGAGGTCGGAGGGCGCTGGAAGACCGCGCGTGCCGGTGGAGCAGAGCTCAGCCAAGGCCATGTACGCCCGGGCAGCATTGACTGGTTCTACCATCTTCGATACGACCGCTGGCATGACCCCGATAGGGAGGCCAGCAACGAACACCTCAACCAGTTCCCCTAGGTCGGCAGCATCGTAGGCGTCGAGGTGTTTGGCTATTCGTTCGAGTAAGTCGTCGTCGGCGAGGTTCCGTTGCGTACCGACACGAAGATTAGCCAACTGTGTAACAAGGTGGGTGCTGTCGTCGCCATTCGCGAAGTGGTTTGCCCGATCGCGTTCATCCTCGCGCTCCATGGCTCGGAGGTAGGCGGCCCACGGAGCAGACGCACCTGCGCGGTCGACAATCCAGCACAGTTGCAGACCCCAGCTAGCAGGGAACGTTGGTCGGCCCTCATATAAGAGTCGCCCGGCAACCGTCTCCGCGCCCAGAAGGGAGACGACAACGTCGCCGTAGCGCGTGAGGGTGTCAGGAAGCGACTCGGTCTCGTACACTGCGATTGCCTTGCGAACTTCGATACATCGTGCCAAGGCCGCCCAGTTGAGTCGTAGCTCGCTCTGCCGTGCAATGGTAGTCACTACCCTTTTCAGTGCTTCCGGCGGCTGGAGGGCGCGGACTGCATCGCCGACAAAACGCGGTCCGATGAGTGCACTGAGTTCGTCGAACCTGTCGAGGTCCGCAAGTAGGTCAGGCAGATGTCTGAACGATCGCGCATCAGCGAAGAAGCCGCGCGAGTCAAGCCATGCGGCTGCCTTCTTGCGGATAGCTGAGAGCCACATTTCCGGTTTGTCACGGAGGATATGCCTACTGAAACTCTCGTGATGCACCTTTAGCCCACCAAGTCCTGGCTGAGAGTTCAGCACCGGCGCGAGCGCCGCCAGCGCAGAATCAAGGAAGAGGGCCACCTCTGGCACCATCTCGCCGAGTTCAGCCGCAGTAAGCGCGAAATCACATAGGGCCAGTGCGCCGATTGCGGTGACCTGATCACCGGTCATTCCGTCTAAAAGGTGGTCGTAGTATCCGGTTAGGTCGGTCGCCGTCGTCGGTACCTGTTCGAGTCGGCGCAGCGCTTGCGCGGGCGTTGGCGTAGTCGCGTCACCCTGGACGAGTGGAGATATCCGCGTAGAGTGACGGCACAGATACGTGGCGTACAGGGCGTTGCCGCCAGAACTGCCGTAAAGCGCGTCAACGACGGCCCGATTGTCTCCCGTTGATTCGATGCTCCCCTCGGTGACGTCTGATGGAGCGATCAGTCGGTGGCGCCGCGCAAGTAGGTCGACTTCTTCCCAGGACATGCGAGGCATTTGGAGAAGTTCCCCGTTCGATGGACGGGCGTTAGCGAGGTGTGTGCCCGGCTGACTGGCGATGAGCATCGCCACTCCTGCGGGCAGAGTGATGCTTGCGAGTTGATCGACCAGAACGCGGGAGGGGTCTAGGGACCTTCTGGTGTTTCGTCCGAGAATTCGGTCGACGTGGTCAAGCCCGTCGATGATGAGGAGGACATTTCGTTCCGGGTTGGTGATGCGGCACGCCTGCAGCGCCGCTTCGAGGGATTCTTGAGTAGCCGCGAACCGGGGGCGGAGCTCTCTGAACGCCTCTGGGACAAGTTCTTCAAGTTGCCCGAGAAGGCTGCCTATGACCACGTCTGTCCGAACGCGCTCCTCGCTGTCGATGTCCGCTTTTCCGAGCCAGCAGTGGTGCCTAGCGACACTCCAGCCAGTGTCGCGATACTCGTTTGCGAGCTGCTCGCAGAGCCAGGACTTTCCCGACCCTGGCTCTCCGGTCAGAATCGCGCGACCTCCCTCTGGGATGGTACGCAGAATTTGTGTTTGCACTTCAGCCACCGCACCGACGCGATGGACCGCGACAGCCAGTTCGACCGGGTGGCCCTCGGTGACCGCTCCGAAATCGGTAGTTAGGCCGATTCTCGGTGAGATGTCCCCTCTTCGAACTCTTCCATCAAGTGTGCGTGCAGCAGTGGCTGCGTGTGTTAGGGCGAGCGCTAGGTCTTCGGGTGCGCGGTGCGTGTTCGGTGGGCGGCCTGCGCCTAGCTCTTCGGTCACCCGGCGTAGAAGTGCAAGTTCGGCTGGCCCTGGTGCAGTGAAATTGATGGTGCTGGCAGGTGCGTTGGTATCGATGATCAGAGCCGCACAGGCCACTTCGAGCTGCTCGTAGGTGAGGTGTTGAACGAGGCGTTTCCACGGGTGGTGGGATTGCAAGGATTTGGGGTCAAACCTGAACCTGCGGGTCCCGACGCCGGGCAGCGGCTGGCCAGGATCAAGCGAGGGGGTGACGGGCTTGAGGACGAGCGCGAGATCGGAATCTGGGTCGCCATCACGAACAATTACCCGGTACGTCGTGTCGGGGTACGAAGCAAGGTCGGCCAGGAGGGCGTCTAGTAGGAGATTGAGTTTGAGGCTGCGACGGTCACCCGAGAAGCTCGCCTTCGAAAGTTCGCGGTCTTGGTCGGTGTGCTTGATTTGCACTCTGACCCGTTGACCCGAGCGATATCTGATGGTTAGGTCGTCGAACCTGTCGCCGTCGAGTCCCTTGGTGTCGACGATGAGGTCCGTGACAGATCCGAGCATGAGGTCAACAAGCGCCACACCTGTGAGTAGATCCTGATAGGTGTAGCCGTAATGCGTCGCCCGCAGGTTCAAAGTTCATCCTCATTTATTCCAACACGAGTCCCGCTCACAAATGTTGGAGAGGGTTAATCTTCTGTCGCCTGGCACAATTCGAGCAGCTGCCGACACCCCAAAGCTTGAGACCGAGCTCGCTCATTCCTAAGGGTCTGACCTGCGAAAACAGGTCGCACCTTTGCTCCAAGGCTCAGCCTAGAACAGCGGCACGGACATACACGCCCAGCCGGTGCTCGACGAATCCCGCTCTGACCCAGTGACGTTGCAGCTTCGCAACGTTGTCGGGTCGCTGGTCCCCGGGCGCCATCGGGAGCAAGGCGATTACTCCTTCCGGGGAGAGCGCCCGAGCTGCGGCATCAACAAGCAGGTGCGACAGGTGCCCGCCTCGGTATTCTGACTCGATCGAGACCCGGTCGATCACGATCAGATCATCGCCGAGCTCGTCGAACAGCTCATCGTCCGCAGCGCCGGATTCGTCTCGAACTGCTGCAGCGATTACTTCCATATCCGTGTCAACCTCGTCCATGCGGTCGTAGAACCCCGTATTCCAGCGAGCATCCCGGAATAGGACGATAGAAGCGGATCCCAGAGCGACTTCATCTTCAGGATTTGTCCCGTATCCGACCAGCTCTGCGAACCACGTCGAGTAGCCGCCGTTGTCGGGAAGCTCAGGGTAGACCGGGCGGGTCGAGACCAGCTTCAGTTCGAGAGTCAGGTCAGCTGCCGAGGGAACCGTCATTAGGCCGCCGCGTCTCCACTGTGCTTGTTGTAGAACTCGCGTGCAAGCAGGTCCATGATTGCCTTCTGTATGGACTTGCTCCCGAGCACCTGCTCGCTCATAGAGCGGAAGTTCGCATCTGAGAGGGCAAAACCCATGAATCAGAGACAATCCGGCGCGCACGAAAACGCCACGCGTCCTTGAAATGTCAGAGAAAGCACCGAATCCCAAAGCAACACCGGGAAGACTGACGCCCACAAACAGAAATCGCTCCTGAGAATCCTCAGGAGCGATTTCTTTTTGTTTCAACCGGACCGTTTCGTGAAGAGTTTCGCGAACGGCCCTTTGGTCGGGCTGACAGACCCCCTGAAGGTTCTGGCCTTAATTTGGTCGTTGCCGAATGTGTCCGAAAACCCTCGGATTCCCTTGTGTTTACAGGGAACCAGGCGATTCACTCTCTCCGTTTTTAGCCCATCGTTTTGGGTCAAATAGAGATGAATTAGATGAGGTCCTGGCATTGGACCCGCTTGGCGGGTTGAACCATGACACCTCGTGCCGATACTAATGATTAGGTCAGCATGTCAGCCGCTGTTCGCGCGAGGGGCACGAATTCATTGGCCGGCCAGCATGCCGCCCTCCGGCCCGATCCGATCCGCTATGACTAATGGACCCGCCTGAGGTGCCTCAAAAGCAACAGCTTTCCAAGACACTCGGCTCTTCTGGATCCCACCGCTCACTCCCCCGCAATTCTGGGCGGCGGAGCGTATCGGAAAGTCACCTCACCACGGCTCGTGTCTCATCGTTCTTGGATGGGTGTCGTTTTCTCGAGGTCACCTGCATGGCCTACCGCGCTACCCGCGGCGAGTGAAGGCGACCTCGAGCGGTCAGCTGTTCAAGGTCGTGCGCAGGATGCGACCTTCAGGCCTCGGCGCGGAGGTACGCATAGACGATCTCTCGACTGATGCCAAGAGGCGGGCGAGGGTAGCTTTCGGGACGCCGGCCGCGGCCTCCTCGGGTGTCGCCTTCGTCTCACCGGCACCACGAGACACTGGGCACTACATGCGGACACGCACAGGTGAAGTACCCGTCGAGCGACCCTGGTGCGGTGTCGCAAAAGCATCCTGCTCCTCCGCGATCCGTTTGGCGGCCACTAGCGCGCCACGAGCGTGAGCCGAATCGCGTCGTTGGGTCTCAGTATGAGGGGCGACATCAAGGGCTTTCGTGCCGACTATTGCGTAACGGTCTCGGTATGCCGCCACAGTGCGCGCCTGCTGTTTCCAACTGGTTGTCTGCCGCCGTCGTGGGACGGCCCCGAGCGCCCGGACCCACGTTGCGCCCCCAAATAACGCTTCATCTAGTACAGCGTTCGCTCGGGCCTCGATCAGGTCCCTGCGCTCATCGAGGGCCTGTCGCATCTCCGCGCTCATGGGCCCGATTGCTTCCGGGATGAGTCCAACGATGAGCCGCGGCGTCTCGCGCGCTCGATTCGCGCGGGCGTCACGCGCGGCCGCCGACGCTATCCGCGAGCACAGAACGGCTGCCACATCCTCAACATCCTCCAACCCGCGTACTCTGACCGCGCGTGTCAGCAGGCTGTCGACGTCGAGGTGGTGGGCTTCGGCTCGCCTGAGTTCCGCCTTCAGTACCCCGAACGCGGACGACTTGATGGCCTCCTCAGCCTGAATGGGCGAGAGCCCGATGCAGCGCACCAATGACGTCCATCTGTCGTGCTGCGCGGCGGCCGCGATGGCGTCGTACTCTGCCGCGAGTTGCGCCACAGAACTCCATGTGTCCTGTTGCACCACGATCGATTCGTGCGCGGAGTTTTCGGCGCCGACGTGCTGCAGGACGCCGTAAAGAACACTGCGAGCCGTCGCATCCTTATCGTCGCCTGGGCGCGGCCCCACGTGGGCAACATCGGGTCGGTCGACGGCGACAAAGGCGGTGTTCGCTTGGCGGCCTCGCGTCATCGCCACGTAGAGGTTTTCGCGTGTCGTTCCAGCGGTCACGATGACGTGAGCGGTCTCGGTCGTGATGCCTTGCGCGCGGTAACTGGTGATGGCGTAGCCGAGTTCGAGGTGGTGCTTGACGTAGTCCGCGGGAAGCTGCACTGCCCTCCCCCACCGGTGGCCGTACCGGCGGACGTCGACCGAGCCGTTCCGGCGCATCCCGACCACGGTCCACCGGTCGCCGTTGCGCACCCAGGTTCGGGAGCTGCGCACCTGCCGGTCGTTTCGGCGGGTGATCACCGTGTCACCGACAGCGGCTCGGCTTCCGTCGTGGAGGGTGACTTCGCGGAAAGCGTCGACGCGACCCTCGAGGATGAGTTCTGTGCGGGCACGTGCGTTCAGCGTGGCAACCGCCTCGTTCGAGTCGTTGATCAGGACAGTTGCCCTGCCTGCTAGAGTGTCCGCGCGCCAGGCCGTGTAGGCGGCATCCATCATCGACGCGGTGGTACCGCCACTCACTCTGGCGTGTGCGATGTAATGGTCGATCGCGTCGGGGTCGCCCTGGCGCAGTCCGAGGGAGGCCGTCTTCTCCCAGTCGTTGGTGAAGCGGTGCACGTCGACGAGCTCGGGGGCATCCGCCCGGCTGTGGACAAGCATTGAGAATGCGCCTCCGGCGTCTACGGAGTGGAGCTGCGCGTAGTCGCCGACCAAAAGAACCTTGGCACCGGCGCTCACAGAAAGCGCGGTGATCCGATCCAAGGACATCGTGCCCGCCAGGGAGGACTCGTCGACGATTACGAGCTGGCCGGCGTGGAAGGTCTCTCCATGGTCGAGATGGTTCTGCCACCACTTCGCCAGGTTCTCAGTTGGGATGGCGAGATCTTCTGCTAGCACTTGAGCAGCGGCGGCCGAGGGAGCGAGCCCCACCACCGAGCCCGCATGGTGCGCGGCCTCCCACGCGTGCCGTAGCGCGTTCATCGCGGTCGTCTTGCCTGCGCCAGCCGGACCGACCAGCACATCGACGGCTCGCCCCGAGTCGGCGATCGCACTGAGCGCGGCGACCTGATCGTCAGCCAGCATGACGCCACCCGGCAGTCGCGTCAGTGAGATTGCACGAAGTGTGGCCGGGTTGACTCGGGGGCCGGACGTGTCCGCGGCGCGCTCCAATAGCCGAGACTCGGCGTCGAGCAGCTCCGTTGAGGTGAAGATTGTGGCGTGCTTCGGGCGGAAGACGGACGTGCCGTCCGCTCGCAGGAACGAAGCAGGGTTCGGCGCGAGTTCGGGTGGAGTGATTCGCAATGAGGCCCGCTCGGCGGCATCCGCGACGAGGCCAATGAAGGCTACGCGTTCAGGGGCTGAGGTGAATCGGTGCTGCGCGAGCTGGCGTGCTGCCTCGGCGGCGAGATTCCAGTGCTGCCAGGTCGCACGCTTCTCGCTCACCGCCGTCATCACGCTCGACCCGATCGCATCAATCGCCTCCCGCGGCACGTCCTCGGCCCGCAACATAGGTGCCGGCGAGGTTGTGACTGCCGTGGACGCCCATGTCGTCGCGTCGGCGCCGAGCACTCGCTCCGCGCGTTCGCGCCACGCGGCGGTGAGTTCGGCGAGCGAGCGCACCTCTTTCGCGGGCCGCGTGGAGAGTGTTGCCTGGGCGCGGAGCTTCATGATGGTCACCGGGCCGGGCCGGCGGCCGTGCCGTTCCAGGTAGGCGTCGATGAGGGCGTCGGTCGCGAAGTCGATGTGCCGTGACCGCGACGAGAACTCCGCGACGAGCGCCTCTGGAACTGAACTGATCGACAAGGCGGGGTGGCGATCCCTCCCCCGCTCCCGCATCTCCCACCGCACGCCCAGTGATCGCGTCAATGCGTCCGCGAACAAGGATTCGTGTAGTTCGGAGAGTGCGACGACGGCGGCGTGCATCGGCCGGCCGTCGAGCGAGCGCCACTTGCCGTCGAGCACGGTTTGCACCTTGTTGCTGATCACCACGTGCGTGTGCAGGTGCGGGTCGCCGGCCCGGCTGTCGAAGTGGTCGAACGCCGTGGCGATCAGGCCCATCACATCAACTTGCGCAACGGCTCCGTCGTACGCCGTGACTCCTGTCCGCGTCGCCGCGACCTCGCGCTCCATGAATGCGACCACCTCGGAAACCGCAGCATGATGCGCCTGCACAATCCGCTCCTGTGTCGCGGCGTCTGCCACGCCCCAGAGGATGCTCGCCGACTTCGGAGTCGAGAACGTGAAGTCATACCCCGCCACCGCACGCCGCCGGGTAGCATTCCCCTGAGCGCTGGGCGGTGCAGGATCAGCCGGCCTCTGGTACTCGGGATAGGCGCGACCGAGCGGTGCCTCATCGACCGGGTCTCGCCCCAGCCCGATCAGGCGCTGGAGCTGGGCTTCCGTGACCTCGGCACCTTCAAGGATGCGACCTGAGCCGAGGCCCGGCAGACCGCTTCCCAGCCATCGACCGGGTGGCGTGCCCTTCGCACTGTAGTACCGAGTCAACGGCGTGGACAGCGAACGCTGACCGTCGCCGACGGCGACAGTGCGCAGCAAGTATTTGTACCCACCGCCGGCGCTCATCACCCGCATCGACACCGTCACCGCGGCCTCCTCCGCTTTCACGTAGAAGGTGTGCCGCCTCGATCTGCAAGAGGCGTGGCACTTCAAATCGCAAACTTAGCGGTCTCTTCGAGCGCCGGTTCAGGGTCAAGCTGGTGTCGGAGATCTACTGCGTCAGGGCAAATAATCGCGACAGGTCAACAGTCAATCGCGGCACAATCTGTCCAACTGAGGTTGCGCTAGCAGAGTCAGAACGTCGTCTATGACTTCAATACCACGGAGCTATTCCGACTATGACGCTGGTCTGATATCGGCTACGTGGGGTTACACGCGCACCTTTCGGTGGCAGCAAACAAAACGATGGTGCGCGATCCAGGAGGACAATCCCCCAGAACATTTCACACGCCACACACAAGACATATTGTCATCTTCAGCGCGTCGGAGCAGCCATGGGCGCTCAGAGATGCCCTTGCTCGCTGCCTCGGTCAATCAGCGCAAATACGTTCGTTTGTAGCGACAGGCCGACCTCCTCTACGAACCAACTTCGGCAGATCCGCGTCAGCTTGCAACGCGTCCTGAGTGAAGCGGTGCCTCCGAACTTGAATAACAATGTCTAGCGCGAACGCCATCAGCACGACATAAACAGCCGACACGCAGATGATAGACCACAGGTATCGAGGGTCGACCTCGCCGAACGCGCCATCACCGTCTCGGTTCTGCGAAAAAGGCAAAAGGCCATTCGCGAAAACGACTAGCCAAAGAATGACGCTGACAACCAACACGACTAGAAGGGAAACAATCGCCTGTGGTGCGCCGACTATTGAGATTGAGGCGAGCCGAAGACGCTCGCGATCCAGCGCGAGGCTGAGTGTTGTTGCGCCCACGCCCGTGCTCCCACCCCCGTCTAGCGACGCCTTTATTTGCGCGATCAGGCGCGCTTTGCGAGCGGCTCGGCTGAATTGCACGACCCCCGCCAGCGCACCGCTCAAGCCAGCGCTTCCTAGAGCTGCTCCAATGACAATGCCGAGGGGTTCCATAGCGTCAACTTATCGAGCGAGGAGGACCGGCTGTCGGAGGCACACGGTGAGGGCGCGCCTGGGTACAACGATTCGGGGAACAGAATGTCACAGTAAGTGGGCGCTGGGATCTAGAGCAGCGTGGAAAAACACGTGCGACATCAGACAGTCCTGTCTACTAGACAACAAGAGCCGAGCAGGAGTCGCCTCGAACTGGGGCCAGTGGCGGCAGCAGAAGTGCGGGCTGTCTCCGCCGTCCAACGATAGGCTTCCCTCCTAGGCGCCTGAGGTATGACGGCGACACCGTGGCCTTCAGCGCTCAGCAGTGTGCCTGCGAGATACCACATCCGCTACTCCGATCCGCAGAGTCTGCTCAAGCACCTAATCCTAAATTCAGAGAATTGAAACGTTCATGTCGCGAGGCTTCAGGCAAGTAATTGGCGACGCGCGCTACTTCTTCTCTGTAGAGACCTTGCTCGTTCTGGTTGGGACCGCCGCGCTGGCTGTGATGGGCTTGCCGGAGTTGCGAGTGCAGGTCCGCCCATTAGTGCCCCCGATGCTGTGGGATTTCGGGAAGGACTGGGTGCTCGTTGTCGTCATAATTAGTGCGGGTTGCGTTGTCCTGCCGCCGCCCATTGCGAAGGGTGTGCTGCACTTGCGGCAACGCCGCGCTGGCCTCTACAGGAATGCTGAGCTATCTGCAGTGACCGGAGGGCTTTCTGACCGGATCGCCAATCTGATCACGAAAGCGAAGCGGACCATGGAAGGCAACTTCGACAACCAATATCAGAATCACACGTTAGAGAAGTGCTGTGATTTTTTCCGGACGCGGGCCCACAGAGATTTGCCAGGACTTCAGAACGCGGCCATCGAGGTTTACTCCACGTACTTCGAGTTCAACCGGACTCTAACTCGACCAGCGTTTCTTGAGCGCAAAATCCAGACGCACACTGAAGTTGGCAGTTTGCGGCCAAGGTGACATCCAGGAACAATTCGGCAGGAAAGTACGTCCTCGAACTAATTGAGTCGGGTAAGCCAGTCTTCTTTGGCAACGATCGTCGCGCCGAGGCATGCAAAGCCTTCGGGATCAGCGAGGGAGCCGACAGCCCTCAAGTCTTCCTAGGTCTGCCTGTGTTCAGCGATCGAAAGGCTGAGGGACCGGAGCGGATACGGGGCATGCTGCTCATCACTGCTTCCCATGGTGACGTGGTGCGGGAATCTGATAACTCGATCGTGCAGGCGTACGCCTGGTTTCTCTCGGCAGCGATAGCCCTCGAAGATTTGGCGAAACTAGCCAGATCGAACGCACATTTGACCCAAACGTCGGTAGCTTAAGTAATAAGGATTGGAGACACCAGATGTCCATTGGATTCTTGCCCAACAATGTCCCGTTCGTCGTAAAAAAGGTTGACAAAAGTGCGGCAGATGATGACCTCGACTTCGACGGGATTTGGGACCGCGCCCTAGACAGAAACTCCGTGGAAGCGCGAGACGCATACGCTCAGTACGATCGCTCACTTCGGCGGAATTAACTTAGGCGAACCGCCGCGGGCCGAGTGAGGTTGATCCTTGTGGTCCCACCTCCCCTGGGTCATCACTTCCAAGCGTGCTTTCAGTTCGGCGATCATTGCGCGCTACACCAAGCGCTACCCGTTTGTCGGTTGGTTGAAGCCACTTCGCCAGTGCTGTCTTCGCGTCCCTGGCTTAGCTTCGCGCTGCAGGCGACATCGTTCGGGACCCAGCCCCACCGATAGAGGACGGGCGTCATTGCCTCGGTGGTATCGACCCCAACGGTTGATCGAATCCGATGTCTTAGGCGTGGCGCCTTATCGGGTGGCGCAGGTATGACGTCTCGGTAGCACCGTTCTGCGGGAAGGGTAGCGGCGCACGCACGACCTTAATTCTTGGAAAACGGTTAGTTGCGACGAGGTCAAATCAGACTTCTATTGCGCTGAAATATTCGTCGGTGGCTCGTTCCCACCAGCTGATGGCCCTGAGCCCGTCAGACAGACCGAAAATGACAGTCCCGGGTTCGACGTCCGTTTCGTTCGCGGGGATCGAGATGACTTCGATAAATGGCACGTCCACGTCACCCGTGGCCGGATCAGGTTCGTCCGCAATCCATCCTGGCAGTTCCGCCGCTGGCGGTCGGAGTACGTCGAGGATAGCTGGGAGGGCTTCACGCACGAGATTATCGAGGTCTTTTGCGGTGCCGACTTCTTCGATAAGCACCATGGAAATACCGCTTGTCGTCCGCATGGGGAACAGCTGAGGAAAGATACTACGTCGTTCTTCAAGCTGATGCCGCAGGTGTTTTTGAAAGGCAATGCTCTGGCCCTGCCGAGGCAGCTTTCCGAGATTAAAGATGTAGGGGTTCCACTCGTGCCAGCTGCCGATGTCGCGCCGAGGAGCGCCGGTAGCCATGACAGATGAGAATAGTTGATCGACACCTCGCTGCAGTTGAGCTTGACTTCGAAATTCCAGCTGTCGGCCAGTCAGGATGTATTGCTCAGATTCGAACGCGGATCCGTCTGGGTTCAGCTCAGCCCGGTAGTCCTCCAGGAATTCCCTCTCCATCATTGCTTCACCAGGGTCCCTCGCCTTCCAGTTCTCATAACGGTCGACGGGGTCCCAAGGATCGTCTAATCGATCGGCCGCCCTCAAGTTGGCCCTAACGTCAGCCCGCGACTGCACGGTCACATAAGTCTTAGCCGAACGTTCTACTGCGTGCCCTACATACGTCGTCAAGGAATTTGCCCCCGGCGGCTCGGGTTTGTCGGCTGTAACGGACGGCGGCCGCGCGCGCCAAAGTCGTGCGAAAAGCATCTTCACTTGACGGTCGTCAGCGTAGATCAGCCCTGTCATCTCGTCCAAGAGCCACTTGCAAATGTTGTCTATGCGGGGCGCATTTCGAGCAGCAGAATGGACTGAGATGTCCAGCACGAGTGCAGCGCGGGGGCGAGGCCACTTAGGACCGATCACACCGCGTCGAAGGGTCAGGTCGTCCGCGATTGACTCACGGACTTGCTGACTCGCCGAGCGCCGAATACTCTGCCTCGCTCGCTTAGATGGAGGCTCGAGATCAAAACCAAGGTGGAGTGCCGCCATATACCTTCGTGATGCCTGGAGCGCCTCACCTTCGCTGCTACTCCAGAAACCGGTCATGAGGTCAATCTTCTCGCACCAGCAGCTTCCTCGGAGCAAAGATCCACGATCGAGACCATGCACCCGCCCCAGGCACGCCCTCATCCACCTCGCCCAGATGAGCTTCCGGCCCGCGTTCCACGGTTATGTGGGCACTTCGCTGCTAGGCCCACCCCTGCGGTAGCCCCCATCGTGCCAGCGTCATTTAGCTCGGCGGGAAGGCAGGGCAGGCACTGATCCTCTCGGTCCAGGTGGAACTGACGACGAAACGTCAGAACGAGGTGCGCCAGTCGGGCTTGAACGCGAGCGTGTCCAACGAGAATGAGGATGACCGCCAAGGTCTTTCCGCTGTCGCGGCTAGAACGATTGCAAACGCTCAATCCTCGGCGCAAAATAGAAGGCAGATCTTAGAAAGCCTGCACGGTGCATCGACGACCTGATTCTCGGGCTTTCGGTAGAACTCCAGATGGGACGGTGGGGCCACCGTGGCACCACCGTGAAAAGTGGTCATCTCTCGCCAACGTCGGCCGATGAGTGCGGCGGTCCGAAACGAGGATTCCCTACGGAAGGGCAAACCCCAGATGGCACGGTGCCGCCGCGGTGGCGGCACCGTGAGAAGTCAGCACCAAACGAGAACGCCAAGTCAGATAACTGCGTAGCTCGGGCCACAGATCTAGGCCGAAGAGGCGAAAACCCAGGTGGCACGGTGCTGCCACGGTGGCAGCACCGTGGTCAGTCTTCGTCTTTCGCGAACGCGCGATCGAGGAGCGCGGCTGTGGCCGGGTTCACCAGCTCACTGCGTTGGATGTAGTGCATCACCGTGACCCTGGTGTCGTGTGGCCGAACAGCTCTGCGTCGAGTTCGATGCTGGCGTTGGTGTTGACCGCGGTCGCGACCGTGCGGCGGAACATGTGCGGGGTCACCCCGTTGATGCCCGCACCCTAGAGCACCTGTCGCAGTTGCCGGCGCACGTTCGCGGACGTCAACGGGGTGCCGTCCCGGGACTGGAACAACAGGTTATCCAGACCCATGCTCCCGACCTTGGCGAGCCGCCGGCGGACAGCGTCGGAGGTGAAGGTGGGGATGGCGACGACGCGGGTGGACTTGGCGGTTTTGGGGTGGTCTTGCCGGAAGGTTTTCTCCCCCTTGCCGCTGACGATGGTGCCGGCCAGACGGATCGAGGGCACGGGGCTGGTGATCTCATTCGGGGTTGAAACGTGGTTCTCATAGTTCAAAGTGCTGGTACCCGGCGACCACTTCGGTCGGACGGCTCCCGAATCACTGCCACAGAAGAATTAACTCATTTACGCGGCCCGCCGGGACTTGAGCCAGATCTCCAAGTACTGTGCTACTCCGTCGTCGTGGTGCCGGGGAGTGATCGTGGTCGCTACTCTGAGCACCTCCTCCTTGGCGTTCGACACAGCGACGGCGGTTCCGACAATTTCGAATGCTGAGAGGTCGTTGAAGTTGTCGCCGAAAAAAGTACATTCGCCCAGACTCACGCCGAGATTCGCCGCTACAGCGCGGAGCCCGGCACCCTTCGAACACTCCGCACTTGCGATCTCGAGGTAGGTCGTTTTCGAGCGGTATGTGACTAACTCGGGCCGAGCCGTGAGCGCCAACTCAATTTCGTCAATCAACTCAACGTCGCCCATGCACATGATCTTGTGTGGCGGAGCGGTTAAGACACGGCCACTTTCGACGTAGTGAGCGGCTAGCTGGTCCTGCGGGTATATGCCAGTGTTGTTGATCTCCCGGTCGGACCAATGGTCGTGTTCCCAGACATACCATTCATCGCCAGCGTAGAAACTTGCATGGACTCCGAGTTGCAGACACAAGGCGAAGACTTCCAGCGCGCTCGCGGGCGAGATGTGAATGTCGTAGATGACCTCACCGCTCGCGGAAAGAACAAGGCCTCCGTTGTAGGCGATGAGCGGCTCGCCTGTGCCGCCATACATCGCCTCGAGAATTCTCATGGATGCCGGCGGACGGGACGAACACAAGGCGAACGAGTGGCCTGCCTCTCGCACCGCGCGTATCGCTGCGATGGTCCTTGGTGAGAGCGTGCGCTCCGGATTCAGCAGAGTGCCATCAATGTCGGAGCAGAACATAGCCATTTAGAGTCCTCCTAGTGGTGAGGGCGTATACCCGTCCGGCCACCGAGTTTGGTGGTCAGTGCGTGCATTGCGAATTGCCGTCGACTTCAAGATAGAGTCCCGCAAGTCGGTGCCGCGAAGATCAGGGGCGTCGAGGGTCGCTCCCGTGAAGTTCGCGCCTCTGAGGTCTGCGGACCCAAAGCAAACGTCGGTCAGAACTGCGCTTGCGAAGCTAGAAGCGCGAAGATCGGCGTATTCGAAGAGAGCGCCCGTTGCCTCGACTCGATCGAAAACGGTGCGCTTGAGGTCAGCGCGAGTGAAGTCGCTCCGGTCGAGCGTGGCACGGAACAACGTCGCTCCAGCCATGGTGCAGTCGACAAAGCGCGAGTCCGTGAAGATGACTTCGCTACAGTTCGCGGCCTCAAATGTGGACGTACTCGCGTCTAACCCGGACGCTCGCGCTTCGCGCAAATCGCTGCGTACAAAGTTTGCACCGATGGCTGTCGCACCGTCAAGCGTCGCCCGAGCGAGAGACGCTGACCTCAGATCGGCGCGGTCGAGGATCGCCAACGAGAGATCAGCGCCTCCAAGATCTCTGCCCGAGAAGACGAGGCTTGATAGGTCACGACCGCGCATACTCACACCTTGCAAATCGTCGGACTGTAAAAGGCTCGTAAGAAACCGACGTTCCTCGGCGGAGGCCCGTTCACCCGCCTCTGCGGTTCGGGCGAAGGATCGCTCGATTAGAAGGAGCCCGAGCCCCACGAGCGCGCTGACAAAGAGACTCACCCCAAGCTCGCTGTACTTATCTCCGCCCGCCGGACTGGAGACCCAGAGTATCGCGCTGACCGCAAGGGTCACGACGACCAGGACCGACAGGAGAATGTTCGGCGCAGGCACGGCCCGACGTAGCAACCGCATCACGCCGCGGGCTCCACGGGTGCTTGCGATATCGCGTGGCGGACAACGGCGGCGCGGTCCTCTTCACCGTTAGCGTCGAGTTCTCTCGCAGCTATCTCAAGAATTTGGTCGGCGGAGAAATCTCTCTGATTACTCGCGGCACGGAACTGCTCGACCGCGTCGTCCTTCCGCCCAATTCGCAGGGCAATCTCGCCCAGCATAAGTTGGGTCTCGTGCATGCCCTGCACATAGCCGATTCCGCGGTGTGCACGCACGGCCCGCTCACCCAGGTTCTTCGCCTCCTCAAGATCCTCTGGCGTCTTGGCGATCGTCATGAGGATCATTGCCCGGTACTGCCACGCAATCGCCTCCGAACGACGCGAGCTTACCTGCGCACTCCAGGCCAGTACGCGATCTACGATCCCGAGGGCCTCCTCGGCCTTCCCCGCGCGTCGCAATGTCTTTGCGTACGGAATTAGGAAACGGTGCTCTGCAACTCGATTATCTGTAGAGCCGATGGATTCCTTATACAGCGACACGGCGGCAGCGAGGTCACCAGAGACCCGCGAAAGTTTGGCTTTGTTCCGCAGAACCCGAGCTCTGAGGGGGCCGTTCGCAACGTGCCTATGAAGCTCGTAGGCTCGGTTTACGTTCAGGACATAGGCGACTCGGTGTGAGTCCGCTTCGTCAGGGCTTATCCCCGCCTTACGCTCGTATTGACGGCCGTGCAGTTCCGCAAGACCGCACATGACCTCGCAAAGGGCAGTGAGGTCCCCGAGCGACTCAGCCAGGTCCCGGCTTTGGTCATACTTACCGAGCGCTTGTTCGACGTCTCCTTCGAATAGGAGGACGTCACCTAGATGGTTGAGCGCGCGAACGCGGATTTGAGAGGGCACGCCTGCACCTGTGAGGTGTTCAAGAATATCTCCCGCCTCACCGGACTCGCTGGAGGCGATCAGCGCTCCGGCGAGTTCGAGTTGAATGGACTGGCGGGTGTCATTGGCAGAAAGAACGGCACCGTCGGAGGCCGTCAGTGCTTTCCGGAACAGCATGGCCGCCTGTGCCGCAGAGCCAATGGCACCTGCATTTCTGGCTGCACGCAGAAGGTACGGGAATCCATCAACGTGTCTCGCGGCCAGGAAGAGATGCTCGCCTATTAGAGCATCCCAGTCCTCATTGGCTGTGCGCGTCATTCCAGCTAGGACTTGAGCCACCTGCGAGTGGATGCGTCGTTTCCTAAGTCCGCTCAAAGATTTGTAGAGTACTTCTCCGATCTTGCCGTGCGAGAATTCGAACATTTCGTCGTTCGTATTCAGTTCTCGAATTATGTCGACGCTTAGAAACCGCTCAAGGTCACGCAGCAGGTCGTCCTCGCTCGCTTCAATTAGCTTGGAGAGTACCTCGAAGGCAAAGCGCCTACCGACGACCGCGGCGGTTTCGAGTTCTTGGCGTTGTTGTGTGTCGAGAAGATCAAGCCGGGAGGCGATTACTTCCTCTACCGTGTCCGGAATGTCCCACTGCGCGATGTCGCCGCTGAACTTCCAAGTACCCGAGATGAGCGACAACGGCCCTGGAGAGCCGTCTATCTTCGGCGTGCGCAGCATCCGTAAGACCTCGCGTGCAAAGAGAGGGTTGCCCTCGGTCTCCAGGAAAAGTTTTGAATAGAACTTTGAAGGGAGATCTGTGGGAGCAGCCAAGAGCGCATTCACGAGAAGATCGAAGTCGTTTTCGCCGAAGTGCTTCAGCTCAAGCATTGTGCAAACTCCCTCCATGCGACGGGCGGATGCGATAACAGGCTTCAGAGGGTGGGCAGAGGTTGAGACAAGATCGCTGCGGTACCCGCCGAGGAGGACAACCTTGCCCTCGTCGAGCCGGGACACGAGGCAGATCAGGGCGTCAGCGCTGCCAGCGTCTAGGTGCTCGAGGTCATCGATGAAGAGGACGACGGGTCGGGCATCCGGATTATGAAATCTTCCGAGAATGATGTTCGTAAAGGTTGCGACAAGAGCCTCTCGGCGGCTTGCAGGGTCTGCGTTGACGGACTCGCTCACAGCCGCCATCTCGGCTTGCGACGAACCGGCGCCGAACATCTCTGCGATGACGACACCCGCCGGGCGGCCTTCGGCGACCTGACGGACCAGCTCACGCACGGGAAAGTAACTCATTCCCTCGTGAAAAGGCTCACATGCCGTCTGATAAACGTCGAAGCCTCGATCGCGCGCATTTTCCATGACCTTGTTCGCGAATGCCGATTTTCCGACGCCACTGTTTCCGTTGACGAGAATGACCGCGCCGGCGCGTTCGCTGTTCCCGGCGACGACCCTCGAAAGCTGGTCACCTACTGCGGTGAGGTGTTGAAGCCTGCCATGAAGCGGAACTCTCGTTTCGCGCGCGTTCACCAGCGTCCCTCCACTCGCCGCGGCGGATGATCGCGGGATCGACTCAACTTGAGTGAACCCTATAACTTAGAACGCGAAATCGCTCCCCCTCAGAAGGGTGCCATTCACGATAATGATGCAATTGAGCGGGTGAGACCATCCAGGGTCACGGCATCAATTTGACGGTCGTCGATGTCCCCCACCGACTCGAGCTCCACACCACGCGTTGACTTCCCCGGCCTGTCGTGACTTCCGGCAGTGTAGGAGTCGCCACCCCTGGCCGAACCCGTGGCCGATTTTTGGACTTCGCTCTTGCCGGTCTCCTTACTGTCCATGGCGAGATGGTGGGACTTCCACTTCGCGCATGGGGCGATTGCGCGCGCTCGATTGTTGGCAGAGTATGGAGAGAGTCGAGCGGGCTGGCCCGCTGCATGGAGGCCCGATTCCCGTGAACCTCGGCGGTGTCGGTGGTGAGTAGTGGTTCGCCGAAAACGGGCCGTTTCTGGCATTCGCCTACCCGGCCCTGCTCAGCGAGGTCCTTTTGTCGGCACTCGCTTCCCGCCACCTTCGCCGCTGACGTCACAACCCCACGGAGAACTAGTGATGCAACGCTCACTCAACGTCCCCCTACAGCCCTGCTGCCTGATCGACGAGTCGATTCCCTTCTACGGGGCCCTGAGGGCGATCCGATGACCGGCGAACGGACTTACCCGGTGCTGCCCTGCGCCGATCTGGACGACGCACTCGAGTTCTATACTGCGCTCGGCTTCACCGTCACTTTCGAGCAGCACCGCCCTTATGCCTGCGCGGTGGTGGAGCTGGACGACATCGCTATCCACCTGTTTGCCATGGACGGCTTCGACCCGGCGACCTCGTACGGCAGCGCCATCGTCACCGTCGCAGATCCCGGTGAGCGACACGAGGCCTTCAAAGCCGGGCTGCGGGAACGATACGGCAAGGTCCCGATCAAGGGGATCCCGCGCCTACTCCCTCCGAGGCGAAAGGCCGGCACCGCGACGGGTTTCTCGGTTGTGGATATCGGCGGCAACTGGCTCCGCTTCTACCGGCACGGATCATCGGAGGACGACCCTGCAGATCGGCGCTCCGGCCTCCTCCGGGTTGTCGACGTCGCCGCCCGGCAGGGCGACTCGCGCGGCGACGAAGCCCAGGCGATCGCGGTCCTCGACGCCGGGCTCGCCCGGTACCCTGACGCGCCGCCGATCGAGGTGTTCGAGGCGTTGCTCTATCGCGCGGAACTCGCAGCGCGAACGGGAGCGGACGCGGCCCCTGATCTGGCCACAGCCAGCGCCCTGCTAGCCGAGCATCAGCTCGGCGCGGAGGCAGAGCGGGCGCTTGCCCTCGCCGTGGAGGCGGAACTCACGACAGAACAACAGAACGAGATGGGCTAGTAGGGCGAAGACGGGAGCTTGCCTAACAAGAGTGACAGCCCCTCTGGATGACCGCCAAGGAAGTTAGCGACGTCCTTCCGCTTTCGAGGATGGAACGATTGCAAACGCTCGATCCTCGGCGCAAAATGGAAGGTAGATCCTCGAAGGCCAGCTCGTTGCATCGACGACCTGATTCTCGGGCTTTCGGTAAAGGATGATGCGGTGCCGCCGCGGTGGCGGCGCCGTGACACGTCGACATCCATGCGAAAGTGCGGTCAGGACAGCAACGGCGTTCGGGTCGCAGATTCCGTTCGAGGCGGCGAATCCCCAGATGGCACGGTGCTGCCGAATCGGCAGCACCGTGTTCAGTTCAGTCTTCGTCCTTCGGGAACGCCCGGTCGAGCAGCGCGGCGGTGGCCGGGTTCACCAGTTCGCTGCGCTGGACGTAGTGCATGATCGTGACCCGGGTGTCGGTGTGGCCGAGCAACTCTGCGGCGAGTTCGATGCTGGCGTTGGTGTTGACCGCGGTCGCGACGGTGCGGCGGAACATGTGCGGGGTCACCCCGTTGATGCCGGCTCCCTTGAGTACCCGTCGCAGTTGGCGGCGCACGTTCGCGGTAGTCAGCGGGGTGCCGTCCCGGGATTGGAACAACAGGTCATCCAGGCCCATGCTCCCGACCTTGGCGAGCCGCCTTCTAACTGCGTCGGAGGTGAAGGTGGGGATGGCGACGACGCGGGTGGACTTGGCGGTTTTGGGGTGGTCCTGCCGGAACGTCTGCTCCCCCTTGCGGCTCACGATGGTGCCGGCCAGGCGGATCGAGGGCACGGGGCTGGTGATGTCGACGTCCCGGCGACGGATGGCGAGGACCTCGCCGATCCGGGCGGAGGTGCCAAGCATCACCTCGATGATCGCGCCAAGCTGGCCATCGGGCTTGGGGCCGGAGGTGTGGTCGGCGGCACTTTCCCACTGGACGATTGCCGCGCGGATCACGTTGACCTCCGGGGCCATGAGCGCGGCGGGGACGTGCGGCTCGCGGTGCAGGCGGGCGACGTGGTCCATCGGGTTGCGCGGCAGGACCTCGTGCCGCACCGCCAACTCCAGCGCAAGCCGCAGCACCACCCGGGCCTGTTTGGCGCGGTTGTAGGAGATCTTCGCGAGCTGCTTGATGAACTTGTCGCACCGGGCCACCCCGATCTCCCGCAACGCCAGGTGATCAAAGGCGGGTGAGACGAGGGTGCGAATGTTGCGCTCGTAGAGGTTCCGGGTGGTCCGGGAGATCCGGTCCTCCAGGTCGATGTCCTCCAACCAGTAGATCACCAGGTCGCTGAACAGGCTGTCCGGGGTGAGTGACGTGTCGGCGGGCTGGAACAGGTCCCGGTCGGCGAGCTTGGCCTTCAGTGCCCGTTCGGCGGCCTTGGCGGTGGCACCCGTGCCTTGCACCAGGCGTGCGTGGCCGTCCCAGTCTCGGTAGCGGGTCCGCGCCTCGTAGCGTCCGTTCGGCATCTGGCGGGTGCTGATGTCGCCGAAGGTGCCGATGGTTAACCGTTGCCGGGGCATCTCAGCTCACCGCCGATCGGGAGGCCTGGGCTCGCTGGAAGTGGGGTCCCGCTGCTGGGCGATCCAAGCCCGCACATCGGAGATCGCAAACTTGAGGTGCTTGCCGAACCGGTACGCGACGGGGCCCTTGCCGTGCACCCGCCAGTCGTAGACGGTGGAGATCGGGATGCCCAGGTAGGCCGCCAGCTCGTGGACGTCCATCAGGGGCTCCAGTCCCCAGTCGTCGGTGGGAGAAGAGGCGGGGGTCTCGTTGTGAATGCTCATACCCGGAAGGTGTGCCGGGCGATCCTGGACGATCGGGAGGAACTGAAACCGACCTCAGCGCCTCGCACGGCAGGGCCGGCAAAGCGGCGGAAATGGGCTGAAAGTGATGGGGTAGTGATGGGAACATCAAATCTCTTAACCAAAAAAGTCCCGGAAACCCTTGAGTTTCCGGGACATTTGGTCGGGCTGACAGGATTTGAACCTGCGACCCCCTGACCCCCAGTCAGGTGCGCTACCAAGCTGCGCTACAGCCCGCCGTTT
>Ga0247806_10000079_pt1 | contig 59274 bp, 53 predicted proteins | sample UWRJL059202B1_FD_179935 | JGI IMG/M metagenome (GOLD analysis project Ga0247806, IMG submission 179935) | Plant litter microbial communities from Arlington Agricultural Research Station in Wisconsin, United States - UWRJ-L059-202B-1 | ecosystem: Environmental > Terrestrial > Plant litter >... | reverse complement strand
GCGGCCGCGCGCCAGGACGATGACCCGGTTGCAGATGGCGGCGAGTTGTTCATGGTCGGAACTGGCACAGATGATCGCCGCGCCTTGCTCGGCCATGCGCCGGATTTCCGCGAACACCTGTTCGCGTGCGCCGACGTCGACGCCCTGTGTCGGCTCGTCCAGCAGCACCAGGCGTGGTTGCATTTGAAACCACTTGGCCAGCACCACTTTCTGCTGGTTGCCGCCTGAAAGTGCGCTCATGAGCAGATCAGGGTTGGGCGGTCGAACATCGAATGCAGTGTTGAGGCGCGCGGCTTCTGCCCGCATGGCGCGTCGGGACATCCACCAGCCACCGCCGAAACGACGCAAGATGGGCAAGGTCGCATTGTCAATGACCGACAGTGTCGGCACGATGCCCGCAGCCAGCCGATCACCGGGGATGAAAACAATGCCGTCGCGCACCGACTGGTGCGGTGTTGCAAGGCTGAGATCCCGCTCGGTGCCGTCCAGCGTCAGGAAACCTGCAGCGGCCCTGGTTGCGCCGAAACAATGGCTCACCAATTCGTCGTAACCGGAACCGATCAAGCCGGTCAGGCCGACCACCTCGCCAGCCCGCACTGTCAGCGAAAACTCTTCAACGGCGCCACCCCGAAGGCCCGACACGATGGCGAGCTCCGGCCCAAAGGTCCTCGAAGCAGGGCGCATGGAGGCAAGATCGACCGAACGGCCGACGATCAATTCGACGATCTCGGCTTTGCTAGCTTGTTTGGTCACCAGCGAGCCCACGAGGTGTCCGTCGCGCAGGACACTGATGCGGTCGGTGATGTCGCTGACCTCGTCGATGTCGTGGGACACGAAAATCACACTGGCCCCTTGCGCGACGATGGCGCGCACCAGGGCAAAAAGTTTTCCCACGTCCTCGGCAGGCAGGAATGGCGTCGGCTCGTCGAGAATGAGCAGCTTGGTCAGCGTTCCCTGGCTCTGCTCGAGTTGGTCAAAGGCCCGCACGATGGCGAGCAAGGCTCGCTCCACGGAGCTCAGGCTTTCCACGTCTGCTGCCGGATCGAGCAACAGGCCGAACCGCGCAAACAGCGCAGCGGCGCGACGGCTCTGGGTGCGCCAGTCAATGCGCCAGCGGGCTTCGGTGGCGTGTTCGCCAATCAACAGGTTTTCCAGCACCGACATCGACGGGATCAGCCCAAGATGCTGGTGAACGAACGCGATGCCGAGCTTGCGAAATTCGCCCGCCGGCAGCGGCAGGGCAACAGCTTGCCCGCCCACGAACAGACGTGCGCCGTCGTCTGGAGCGTGAAATCCGGCAAGAATCTTGATGAGGGTGGATTTCCCGGAGCCGTTTTGCCCCAACAGTCCATGCACTTCGCCACGCGCAACGTCGAGCGTGACGCTGGTCAACACCTGCGTCGCGCCGAAATGCTTGGACAGAGCTTCAACTCGTAAAGCGCTGTCCGGAGCGCCTCGAGGCGCTCCGGCAATAGCCGTTTCTGGCAGCGTCAAAGCTTCCACAGCTCCTTGTAGCCGGCGAGATAAGCGTCGCCATAACCCTTGGACGCTTCAGCAGGCGAGCCGGCGGTCGCTGCGTTGTTCGCATCAAAAATCAGCAACGGGATCTTAGGGTCGGTAACCGGATCGAGATTGCAGATCAGACGCATCTGCGCGTCGAGCATGCCATAGGCGATCCAGTCGAGGTTTTCGCCGACATCCATTTCGACCTGGCCATTCTGGATCATGTCGAGCACGAAGGGCGTGCCGTTGAACGTCGCGATCTTCACACGATCAGTGGCGCCAGTGATGGTCAGTGCCGGGACGACGAACTGGTTCATGCCGTCGTAGATGGGCAGGATGTAATTGATGCTCGGGTCGGCGATGACAGCCGACTGCACATTAGGCTGGATCTTGCTGGCCCAATCGGGGATCGAAACGTTGACCACGGTAAACTTGCTATCGGGGCTGGCCGCAAAGGCTTCCTCGATGCCGGCCAGCATGGAGTCCGTCGAGAGCACTTCATTCGTGACCAGCACCAAAGCGTTGGCCTTGCCTTCGGTCTTGGTGATGGCCCATTCGGCCAGCAGCTTGCCGGCCTGCCTGTAGTCGATCGGGATCGACGCGGTCAGGCCACCGGGAACGTCCTGCTCAAAGCCTGTCAGGTGCGATGCCGTCACGATGGCACCGGCGTCCCGTGCTGCCTTGATTTGTGGAACAAGGATGCGTGGATCGGCGCCTGCCAGCAGGTCGATCAGGTCGAAACCGTTGGTCACGCCATATTCGATGCCCTGGACCCACTGTGTGGGCTGGCCCTGGTTTTCCCAAATCTGGTACTCGAAACCGACTACACCAGCGATCCGGGCCATGGCTTCATTGATCGTGGCGACGAAAGGAACGGCGCTGGAAGCTGGCACCGACAGGATACGCTTGTCAGCCATGCAGGCCTTGGCGTCGAATGGTTCGCCTGGGGCGGTAAACGACGGAATTTGCGTATATTTATCGAGATCCGCCTGTGCAGCTGCCAGGGCATCCTGGGCCTGGGCGGCGCCCGTTGCCACCAGCCCCAGTGCCATTGCGGCTCCGGCAAGCATTGTCAATTTGCTCATATTGCTCACGTCCCCTCATCGTAAATCCTGCGACATCGTGCCGTCAGTATACATACTCCACAAATCTCATCCGCTTTCTGACCAATCGTCAACTGGTTGGAGGCGTTTTCGGCACGATTGGGCCGCAATATTTCACGTCTGCGCAAATCGTGGGCAATGCGCCTATGTATCCGGCATGAAATGCCGCGTTAGCCGACAGGAAAGCCTTGCTGGTCGATTGGTCTACTGGGGTCGGCTCGCTGCGCAATTCGGCGCAATTAACACTTGCCAAAACGCTCAAGAAAATATGGACTGTGAATCCATAGTACCATAGCGCGTCGAACACATGGCCTTCTGGAGAGTCTGATGAAAACGATAGGCGTCGATGTCGGCGGCACATTTACCGACCTGGTTTATTGCGACATGACCAGCGGCGATATCGCCATCCACAAGGTCTCCACCACGCCAGACGATCCGTCCCGCGGGGTCATGCTCGGTATTACCGAGCTGTGTGCCGCCAACGACGTCGAGCCATCGAGCATCGACTATGTGTTTCACGGCACCACGACGGCGACCAATTCGGTGCTGGAGAACAAGGGGGCCAAGGCCGGTCTCATCACCAATGACGGTTTTCGCGATATTATCCACATCGGGCGTCACCAGCGCGTCGAGCATTACTCCATCATTCAGGAATTGCCCTGGCAGCATCGCCCGCTGGTGCGCCGGCAGCATCGCAAGACCGTAGCCGGGCGCCTGGTGCCACCGACCGGCGCCGAGCTGGTGCCGCTCGATCGTGAAGGCGTCCGCCGCGTTGCTCGCGAACTCAAAGCCGAAGGCGTCGAGTCGGTCGCCATCTGCTTCCTGTTTTCCTATCTCAACCAAACCCACGAGCTTGAAGCCAAAGCGATCGTCGAAGAGGAAATGCCCGGGGCATTCGTCACCACGTCTTCGTTCATCTCGCCGCAGTTTCGTGAATTCGAGCGCTTCACCACCGCAGCGCTGGCCGCTTTTATCGGCCCCAAAGTCGATCGCTACATCGACAATCTCGACAAGGCGCTGCGGGTGATCGGCGTGCAGGGCGATTTGCGCATCATGGCATCGAATGGCGGCGTTGCGACCACCAAGATGGTCGTCGAGAAGCCGACGCTGACGCTGCTGTCCGGTCTTGCCGCCGGCGTTCTGGGCGGCAAGTGGATCGGTGATCTGACCAATCGCAGCCGGCTCATCACCTTCGATATCGGAGGCACCAGCGCCGACATCGGCATTATCGTCGATGGTGTCTTTGCCGAGACCGACGCGCGCTCGACCTCGATCGCCGGCTTCCCGCTGCTAACGCCCATGATCGACATCCACACGATTGGGGCCGGTGGCGGTTCGATCGCTCATATCGATCGGGGCGGGGCTTTCCGCGTTGGTCCACAATCGGCTGGCGCCGTGCCGGGCCCGGCAGCGTACGGCCGCGGCGGCACGCAGCCAACTGTAACCGACGCCAATCTCGTACTTGGCCGGCTTGCAGCGCAGGATTTTCTGGGCGGTGGCATGACCCTGGACAAGGACGCATCAATGGCAGTGGTCAGTGCCCTGGCCGAGCGCCTTGGAATGTCGGTCAACGAAACGGCTGAAGGCATCCTGACCATCATCAATTCCAACATGGCCAATGCCATCCGCTCGCGCACGGTGCAAAAGGGCATCGATCCCCGCGGCTTCGCCCTCGTGGCCTTTGGCGGCGCGGGCCCGCTGCATGGCGTGGAAGTGGCGCGCATGCTGGATATCCCCGAGGTCATCGTGCCCCCGTTCCCCGGCATTACCTCGGCCATGGGCCTGCTCACGACCGACCTCAAGTACGATCTGACGCGGACCCAGTTCCAGGTGTCCGGCGCGGTCGATCTGGACCGCATCAACAACGATATCGCTGCCATGGAGAGCGAGCTTTCAGCGCAGTTCACCGCCGACAAGATCGCGTCCGACGATGTGTCGTTCCAGCGTATCGGCGATTTGCGTTACGTGGGACAGGGGTACGAGCTCAAGATTGCCTTCCCCGATGGCGTCGTGACCGAAGAGGGACTGAACCAGACTTTCGAAGCCTTCCACCGGGCCCATGCCGCCGAGTATGGTCATGCCTTCAAGGCGAGCCCGATCGAGATCGTCAATCTGCGGGTCAGCGGTATCGGCCGCATGCCTAAGATCGAAAAGCTGCGTCCCCCTGCCGGCGGAACTCTAGCCGAAGCCCTGGTGCGCACCGATCCAAGCGTCTTCCGCGTCGCAGGCGAGCTCAAGAGTTTCGACACGCCGGTCTACCGCCGCACGGCCCTGCCGGTTGGGGAAATTTTCTACGGTCCGGCGATCATCCTGCAGAAGGATTCCACCACCGTCATGCCGCCCGCCACCAGCGCCGTGGTCGACGCGACCGGCAGCATCATCATCACCCTGGGAGAGGCCAAATGAGCCAGACCGTTTCTGCAAGCATTGCGGCCGCATCCACCCGTGTCGATGCCGTTACCGGCGCCGTGATCCAGGGCGCGCTCGAAAACATTGCCATCGAGATGGGCCACAAGCTCATGCGCATGAGCTATTCTTCGATCATTCGGGAAAGCGAGGATTTCGGCACCGCGCTGACCGACGCCACGGGGCGGCAGATGTGCGAATGCAAGATGTCGACGCCGCTGCAGTCGGGACCGATTCCGGGATATGTCCGGGGCATCCTCAAGCAAATGGCCGCGCGGGGCGATATACTGCGTCCCGGCGACGTCATCATGCACAACGACCCCTATGGCGGCGCCAGCCATGGTCCCGACGTGGGCTTTGCGGTGCCGGTCTTTCTAGGTGATCAACTGATCGGCTTTTCTGTTACCACGGCCCATCATCTCGATATCGGCGCGCTGACGCCGGGCAGTACCGGTATCGTCGATGCCGTCGATACCTATGCCGAGGGCCTGCAGTTCAAGGCCATCAAGGTCGTCGATCAAGGCAAGCGCAACGAGGCCGTATGGTCGATCCTGCGCGACAATATCCGCGCTTCGGCGCTGGTGGTGGGCGATATGGAAGCGCAGGTGCAAACCGCCCAGATCGGCGCAGAGCGGTTCCTTGCCCTGGTCAATACCTATAGCCTCAAGACGGTCATGGATGCCTTCGAAGATCTGCTCGATTATTCCGAACGGCTGATGCGATCGGCGATCGCGGCGCTGCCCGATGGCGAATATTCGGCGAGGACCTTTATCGACGGCTTCCTCGACGACGCCGACCCTACCCGCAAGGACCTGCCTATTGCAGTCACCATCAGGGTTCATGGCGACAGTCTCACCGTCGATCTGACCGGCACGGCGCCGCAGCTTCCCGACAAGCCCATCAACATGCCGCTGGTAGGCACGGTCGACATCTCGATCTGGTTGACGCTGCGCTCGATCCTGCTCGACAGTGTCACGTATGGCAACATTCCCCAGAACGAGGGCCTGACCCGACCGATCACAATTTTCGCGCCGCGTGGGACCCTCGCCAATCCCATTTTTCCGGCTCCGGTGATTGCCCGCTTCTGCCCCGGCAATGCGCTGGCCGATACCGTCATGAAGGCCCTGGCCCAAGCGGTGCCCCAGCAGGTTTCGGCCGGCATCGGCAATTTGCGCGTCGTTGCCTTCTCGGGCATGGAAGACGGCAATCAATGGGTCCACATGGAAATCCTCGACGGGAGCTACGGCGGACGTTACGGGTCGGACGGCATGGACGCCGTGGACACGCTCTTTGCCAACACGCGCAACAATCCAATCGAGGATATCGAATCTCACCTGCCGATTCGGGTCGATCGCTACGAACTGCGCACTGACGCCACCGCCGCTGGCCGCAACCGTGGTGGCATCGGGACGGTACGTGAATTCACCTTCCTGTCCGATGGAGCATTTTCGGTGGAAGGCGACGGCCACAAATACAAGCCATGGGGCTATGACGGCGGCGAGGATGGCTACACTGCCTCGCTCAAGCTCATCAACAAGGCCGGTGGCGAAACCGATCTCGTGTCCAAGGTGCCCTACCACAAGATCAAGGCTGGTGATCACCTGATTTCCCGCGGACCGAGTGGCGGTGGCTATGGCAATCCGTTCGACCGCGACCCGGCGGCCGTGCTTTTTGACGTGCTCGAGGGCCTGATAACGCTGGCTGCAGCCGAGCAGAACTATGGCGTCGCCATCAATGGGACGTCTGTGGATGCAGCGCGGACCGCAGAGTTGCGTGCGGCGTAGCCGTCATAAAGTTCCTGATCGGTCTGGCTCGACGCTCGACCGAACTTCTGGCGGCAGTTCAGTTCATTCTGACTGCCGCCTTTTTCTAGGCCTCGAGAAATTCACGCCAGCGCCGCACCAGATAGGTGTGTTCGTCCATGAAGGCATTCCACACCCGGACGCGTGACATGCGCTCGAGATACGAGCCGCCTTCGCGCATTTCTCCCGGTGTGATGCTGGGTTTCCCGGCAGGATTGGTCAAGGCGGTTTGCGCTGGCTTGCCAGCATACCAATAGTCCCACTCCGCTTCGCTCAAATGCGGGCGAACCAGTTCAGGCAAGACAAAGTAGTAACCCTGCCGCGTGGTTACGGCGCCAGCTTTGCCGCTCATCCACCAATTGAGATATTGATAGGCGGCCTCAAGTTGCTCGCCTTGCGCGGCCGAAGAAATGCAGAGGTCGACGTGCCAGCCACGATAGCCTTCCTGCGGTACCGCAGAGATCACCGGCACCCCTTGGCTGCGCAGCATTGCAATGGCAGGCGAAAACATCGACTGCAGCACGGCGCCCCGCTGCATGGAGCGCGCGGCTTCCTGATAATTACCCCAGATTGTCTTGAAGTGCCCGAGCTTCTTCTTGTGCAGCAAGATGTCGGCCACCGTGTCGATTTCCTCGATGGTGAGGTTCCCGACGTCGGCAAACCGCATGTTTTCCGAAGCCTCGACTGCCAGCGCGGCCTCGATCATGCCCAGCACCGGATCGCTCATGATGGCGACGCGGCCCTGTAGCCGCCTGTCGAGCAGCCACCCCCAGCTGTGGGGCGTCCCTGCGGGCCACTCCTTCAGAACCGGCGGCAAAAACCCGAAAGCGTCCACGCCGTGCAACAGCGGGAGCATGACGATCTCGCCGGTTGGTGCGGCGCCGATGGCGCCCGATGGCTGCACGAACAGCTGGTTGAACACCGAGCCCATGGCGCCCGAGTCGCTGCGCCGCGCCATGGCCTGGGTCTTGATCAGTTCGCCATTGTGGATCCGCTTGAGATCGATCGCCTGGATGGCTCGCGCCGTCCAGATCAGGTCGACCGTGTGCCACTGGTGATAGACATCGAAGGTGTTCGGGCTTGTCACCACGCGCTGCAGGCCCTTGACGCTGTCTACCAGTTCGAACTCGAGATCGAATGGCAACTCCTTGGCCGCCAGTTCGAGGACGGCCCGCGGCAGCACTTCGCTGCGGCCAATGACGCGGAGCTTCAATCTTTTGGTCACGCGGTCGCTCGTCAATGAATTCGGGTCAGGTAGGGAGCGATGTCCGCAGCATCGAACACCGAAAGCACTTTGAGCCGCGCCCGGGCGCGGGCATGGTCGGCATCGAGGTGATAACGAAGAGCGACCGCAGCCCCGTCACAATCACCGAGCAACAGGTGATCGAACACCAAGGCATGCTCGCGCAGCATGTCATTTTCCTCGTAGAGCCCGATATAGGTATCGAACAGGCGGTTGATCACCAGCGAAATCTGCGACAGCTGTACCGCCTGCGCCAACCGCTTGTTGCGCACGAGGCGCAAGGCGTCGACATGCAGGTCTGCTTCAAGCGTGTCGACGGCATCTTGCGTCAATGCAACGGAGCCGCCAAGCACGGCCGCAACCCGGGCGCGCGCCTGCGCCAGTGCAGGATTGTCGAGATGGGGCAGGGTCGCCGCAAGCGCTCCGGGCTCCAGCAGCCGGCGCACTTCATGGGCGTCGTCAAGCATGCGCGCGCTGAATGGGCCCGCAATCCAGTGCAGGCTGCGATCCTTGGCCAACAGCCCCCGCGAATCCATGCGGGACAACACGTCTCGTACAACCGTGCGGCTGACCCCAAAATAATCCCCGATACCAGCTTCGGAAATCTGGAATGTGCCGAAGGGAATGCAGTTCATGATCTCGGCTTCCACCGCCGCGAAGATGCGCTCCCAGCTCGCCTGTCCCAAACCACTGCCCAGCTCGACCGGCAGCTCCAGTTGCAAGCCGTGCAGATTGGTCCGCGCCGGATTCATCGGGCTTTCGGCTGCGCCCACGACGTAGCCCTGCGAGCTGAGCGGCATAATTATCCCGTCGTCGGCGAGCAGCTCCAGTGCGCGTTTGACCGGTGGCCGGCTGACACCCAATCGGTCGGCAACGGCCGAAACCAAGAGGCGTGTCCCCGTCGGCAAATTGCCGTTTTCGACATTGGCGCCGAGCGTCTCTCGAACAATTTGGTAATAAGGTTTGCTCACGCTAGCTTTCGCCTTGGCCATCACCGGGTTCTTTGTTCGGGTACACATGGCGCCAAATGCGCCCGCGTGAACGGTGTCTAGCAAGATCTACCGGTCTTGGTTTCAGGCTGTCATACCGCGCAATGGGGTACTATCCCCACACACCGCGCTTTTGGCAAACGCAAGATGGTCCAAACCTGAAGTTATTACAGCGTTGATTTCATTTGGCGAAGAGTTCAGTCGGACCAAACTGGCACGCTGGTCGCTCCGTTATCTCGAGATAGTGTCGCGGAAATTGTCACACCATGTCGTCCCCTTACCTGGTCGGACGAGACCGTACGGATAGTTTGTTTCCGTCGGGGTCGCGCAGATAGGCGACGAACGCGCCGTTCTTGCGCTCTGCCGGCGGGCTCTCGATCGCCGTGCCACCGTGCGCCGTACCGGCGGCGTGCCAGGCTCGGACATGCTCTGGGCTGGCGGCCAGGATACCGATCGTGCCCCCGTTGGCAGCTGTGGCCGGCTTGCCGTCGATCGGCTTGGTGATCATCAGCCGGCCATCATCGTGGGCGTAGACCAGCCGGCCCCCGGCATCCGTTTCGCCGGGTTTGCCGCCCAATGCGATGAAGGTCGCGTCGTAGAACCGTCTCGAGCGCTCGAGATCGTTGCTTCCGATCATGACGTGGGTGAACATTTTTGCTCTCCATGATGTGTGCAGTGCGCCAACTGTACACTCTCGCCTGCTTCGGCACAGTGTCCGCAGCATGCCGGCATCGTAGAATATGTGATGAATTTCGACAGCGATAATCTGACGGCCGCAAGCCATGGCTCGGATGCGGGCCTACCAATCGCAGCAGTTGCGCTGCCGAAGCGAGCAAAATCAGTGTTCCGCACCGTTGAGCGTATCGAGCAGGCCCGCCTTGATCCGGGCAAACTCACTGTCGCCACGGCTGCGGGGCTTGGGTAGATCGAGTTCGACCACGTCCGCGATCCTGCCGGGTCGGGGGTGCATCACAATAATGCGGTCGGACAGGAAAACCGCTTCTTCCACGTCATGGGTCACCATCAGCATGGTAATGCCTTCGTGCTCCCAGATGCGCAGCAGTTCGGCTTGCATCTTGGCGCGGGTCAGGCTGTCGAGCGCACCGAGCGGCTCGTCCAGCAGCAGGACCTTGGGACGGGGCGCAAGACTTCTGGCGATTGCGGCGCGTTGCGACATGCCGCCGGAAAGCTGGTACGGGAAGGCGGTTTCAAAACCCTCCAAGCCAACGAGATTGATCAAGCCGGACACGCGGTCACGCTTTTGGGCCGGGCTGAGGTTCGACTTGTGCAATCCCAGTCCGACATTTTGCCCGACGGTGAGCCAGGGCAGCAGGCGATGGTCCTGGAACAGCATGCCGCGCGACAGCGACGGGCCGGTCACCAGTTCGCCATCGACATAAACACTGCCGGCATCGGGAAAATCGAGGCCGGCGAGCAGCCGCAGCAGCGTCGACTTACCGCAACCGGAGGGTCCGACAAGGCTGACGAACTCGCCTTGCGCGACGCTGATCGACACATCCCGCAGCGCCGGAACGGCCCCGGCATCGGTGTGGAAAACGCGCGATACGTTGCGCGCCTCGAGCGCGCTCACTTGCGTCTGCACTGGGGCGGTTGCGGGCATCAGTCGCGCTCCTCGAACATGCGATAGGTCAGATCGGTGTGAGTGCCGCGCGGCTTGGCGTTCTTCCAGCCCATGGCGCGGGCAAAGCTGCCCATTTCGCCACTGGCAATGAGTTCGGCCTCGTCACGCGGATCGTCCTGGTCGCGCAGCGGCGACACGAACAGCGCGTCGGCAGGGCAATACAGCTCGCACAAAAAGCAGGTCTGGCAGTCACCCTTGCGCGCGATCACTGGCGCGCCGTTCTCGACTGCGTCGAAAACGTTGTCGGGGCAGGCCTTGACGCACAGATTGCACTGGATGCAACGGCTCTCGCTGACGATCTCGATCATTGCGCCGCCTTCTGGGCCTGGCCCGTTTGCGGTTGGGCCCAGACCCGATCGAGGCCGCCCGAGATGATGCGGCGTCCCTGTGCCGGATCGCTCTGCGGCAGGTCGGTGCGGCGATGGATGCCGCGGGTTTCGTTGCGCTGACGCGACGAGGCGACCATCCAGCGGGCGGTCGCCGCCATGGCGAGTGTCTCGCGGGCAGTGGCGGGATCGGCATTGCCCTGGAGCGCCAGGGCGTCGGTCCAACTGGTTTCGAGCGCCGCGGCCGACGCCTCGAGCTGTGGCCCGGTGCGGAAGAAACTGCGATCGAGCGGCAGGATTTCCTGCTGGATCGCTGCTCGTACGCTCGCGCTGTCATTGCCTTGTCCCCCGCCTTTGCTGGCAAGCCCAAAGGCGGGGCGCGTGGCATGGGCGGCGCCGACCGAGTGCGCAAAGCGCGTCGCATTGGCACCGGACCACACGCCAGTCGCCAGCGCCCAGGACGAGTTCGGACCGCCGCCGCCACTGGTGGCACCAGCCATCGATTCGCGCGATGCGGCGTCCCCCGCGGCATAGAGCCCGGCAATATTGGTGCTGGTGTCATCCGCGACGAGCAGCCCGCCAGTGCCGCGCACGGTGCCCTCATAGAGCAGGTCGACCTCGAAACGCTCGGTGAAGGGATCGATGCCCTGCCGGTCGAACGGCATGAAGACGTTGGCCTGGCCGCGCATGCCGGAGCGGACGCGCTCGTTGGCCTTGTCGAGAATGGCAAACACGCGGCCCGATTGGCGGCCGCGCGCGACGATGTCCTGGCGGTCGCCCTTGGCGTCGATTTTGTTGCCGGCTTCGTCGTAAAAGCTGGCCCAAAAATAGATGATGCCCTTGGTGACCGAGGCGCCTGCCGGGCAAATGCCGTACTGGCCGGAAAAATCCATGCCTGACATGCGGGCGCCGGCTTCGGCGGCCATCAGATAGCCGTCGCCGGTGAGGTTGCGGGTGCCAATGACGCCGCTGAGGAAAGCGCAGCCGCCGGTGGCGATGACGACCGCACCCGCACGCACCTGCCATGGGGTGCCACCGACCCGGCTGATGCCGCGGGCCCCGGCAGCGACCCCGTCATAGAGCAAGAGCTCCGTTGCCGGGCTTTGATCGAGTATGATGGCCCCGCCCTTGATCAGCTTCTGGCGCAGGAAGCGCAGGTAATCGACGCCGCGCATCGAGCCGCGATAGGAAGAGCCATCCTCGATGGTGGGAAAGCCGTAGCCCCAGCCCGCCAGGCGATCGAGCTGGAACTGGACTTCATCGAGCACGCGATCGACCAGCGCGCCATCAACGAGGCCAAAGCCGCGACTTTCGCGGGCTTCGATAGCCTTGGCGCGCTCGACGCTGCCGCTCGCAGTGTAGATGATCGAGGAATTGCCGGCGGCGGTGGCGCCCGAGGTGCCGACATAGCCTTTTTCCACCAGCACCACGCTGGCGCCGGCTTCAAGCGCGCTCAGCGCAGCCCAGCACCCCGCCGGGCCGCCGCCGATGACCAGGACATCGGCGATCAGATCGGTGCTGTCGGAGGGTTTGCGTGTCATGATTGGGGTGCCCGCCATTTGAAGGCCCGGCGCGAGACATAGGCGAGGGCGCGGTTGATGGCGAAGCCGACGAGGCCCACGGCGAAGATGCCGATGATGACGCCATCCATCGAGCCGCGCATGCGCGAGGCCGACAGGATGATGCCAAGGCCATCGCCAGCCGACACGAAGTATTCGGCGCCGATGGTGGAGAGCCAGGCGGTGGCGAGTGCCAGCTCGAGCCCCGAAAATATCGCGGGTGCTGCGGCCGGCAGGATGATGGCACCGATCATCTGGCGGCGGCTGAGTTCGAGTGCGCGGCCCACTTCAAGATAGGGCCGGGGCACATTGCGGCAGCCGGCTTCGACATTGATGACAGTCGGGTAAAACGCTGCGAGGGCCACCAGCGCGATGATGGTCTGCCCGCCAATGCCCAGCCACGCCGTGAGCAGCGGCATCCACGCGAACACCGCAATCTGGCGGATGGCGTGGAATGTCGGGCTGACGGCGCGGCCGGCGGTCTGGTTGAGCCCGGTCAAAAGTCCGAGCGCCACGCCAAAGCCGGCGCCGATGGCGAAACCTGCAGCCATGCGGGCCACCGTGCCAACAAAGGCGCGCGCCAGTGAGCCATCGGCTGCCATGGTGACAAAGCTCGCCCAGATGCGATCATAGGTGATGAAGATATAGCTGTTGCCCCAGCCATTGGCCGAAACCAGCCACCAGCCGAGACCAAGCACAGCCGGCAGCACCAAGCCGCGCAGGTCGAGCCGCAAGGGAGAACGCGTGGTCATGCTCACGCCACCGACCTCGACTGCCAGAGCGTCAGCCGGTTCTCGATCCGCACCATGACGAAATCGATCAGCCAGCCGACAATGCCGATGACGATCATCGTGACGATGACGATATCGAGGTAAAACAGCTTGCGGCCCCAGTTCATCAGATAGCCGATGCCCGCTGACGAGGCGATCAGTTCGACCACGACCAGCGCCTGCCAACCCTTGCTGAGGGCAAGGCGCAGGCCGGCAAACAGCGATGGCAGGATGGACGGAATGATGACCTTGAACAGCGTGGTGTGCTGCGGCAACTCGAGCACCTTGGCGACTTCGAGATAGCGCTGCGGCAGGGCGCGTGTGCCCTGATAGCTGGTCACGAGGAGAGGCATGAAGCAGGTCTTGGCGATCATGACGAATTTGAGGGTTTCGCCGACCCCCAGAAACAACATCAGGAACGGCAGCCAGCCGAGCGCCGGCACCAGCCAGATGACGCGAATGGTGGGGCCGACATAGGCCTCGAAAACCGGCGAGCGGGCCATCAATATGCCGAACACCATGCCAAGCGTGCCCCCGATCAACAGGCCCCAGGCGATACGGCCCAGGCTGACGCCGACTTCCCTGAAAATCTGGCCGCTGGAAAACAGCTCGACGGCGCTCGACCAAACCAGGCTCGGTGGTGGCAGGATCAGTTCGGAGACCCAGCGGAACTGCGTCGCAGCGATCCACAGCAGGGCAATGGCGACGGGCAACAGCAAAGGTAACGCTGCCTCGACGACGCGGTCGCCGGCCAGCCTGGGTCGATCGAACACCCCGCCGGCCTGGGCGTAGGCGGGATTGACGTTGAATGTTTCCGTCGACATTGGCGTCCTTTCCGGGATGGGCGACGCTGGCAAAAGCATCCGGCGAGGGGACCGCCAGATGCCTTTTGAATTTTAGCGATCAGGCGGGCGTGCCATCGGCCTGGTGTTTTTTCCAGGTGTCGGCAAAGCCCAGCTCGGCGATGGCCTTGTCGATGAAACTGGTGTCGATCCAGCTGTCGAGATCGACATCGCCGCGGATCAATCCATTGGCCTTGGTGTAGTCGATGCCGCCCTGGTACTGGGCGCGGACATAATCGTCGATGATCGGCGACAGCTCTTCGGCAAAGCTCAGGCCTTGATAGTCGGCGCGCAGGGCGTCGCGGTTTTCGCCGGCTTTGGCATAGGCTTCGAGCACGGCCTCGAAGTTTTCGGGCTGCGCCGCGAAATGGGCGGCCTTCACATAGGCGTTGATGACCCGCTGCGTGGTCTGGGGATATTTCGCAGCAAAATCCTCGGTGACGAGGAAGCCGCCAAAATTGCGCGAAGCGCCGAGCTTGTCGCGATTGGTGTAGACCAGCTTGGCATTGCCGTCTTTGACCAGCTTGAGATAGCCCGCGCCGCCCCAGCCGATATCCACCGCACCCGAGGCAACGGCGGTCAGTTCGTCGCTGCCTTCGAGATCGAACAATTCGACGTCGTTTTCGGTGAGGCCATGCTCTTCCAGCACGCGGACGAAAGCCAGATGGGGCGCCGTACCGCGACCGATGGCAACGCGCAGGCCCTTGAGCTCGGGCACGGTGGTGGCGGCGACGTTATTGTTGACCACGAGATAGGAATGCCCCGCACCGACGGAGGCCAAAAGCTTGGTCGGCAGCCCGCGTGCCTTGCCCGTGATATTGGGGAAACCGCCATAGCGGCCAAAATCGGCCTGGCCATTGGCGATGGCTTCGTTCACCGCCGGGCCGCTCCCTGCGGGATAGGTGAACTCGAGCGCGATGCCATCTGCTTTGAACTCCTCCTCGAGGTAACCCAGCGTGTGGGCCAGACCGAGCGTGCCGATCGTAAAGGGCTGTCCATAGTCGGCGGGATTGCCGTAAAAGCGGATTTTTTCGGGTAGCGTCTGCTGCGCAAAAGCGCGGCCTGGCAGTGAAGCAAGAGCCAGTGTGGCAGCAGATGCGGCCAGAAAGCTTCGGCGACTCAGTGGGTTATGGATCAAGTTCAACTCCATTGCTGGCTGACACCAATTATCTATCAATGTACTAGAGATTGAAATTGGCCGAAGCGATTGTCAACGCGGCCGCCTCCCGTCGAAAGCCCCGAACGCAATCGCAATGCTGGCAATCGGCCCCGGGCTAGATTTTGATTTTGCGATTGGCGCGCCGCACAAAAATCAAAAATCATCCGCCGTCGAATTTTGGTGCGGCGATGCTGGCGCTGGCCCGCAGTCTTTCCACATTCGCTTCCTTTGGGGTTTTGGATGTTCAGCGCAGCATAATTTTCTCCTTTGCGCTCTTCGCCAGCAAGTCTCTGCCTTTCCTAACTCGACAAGATCGATAGAGTTAAGGGTGTGTTAAGCAGAGCTTCAGGGTTCCTGCGACAGTCGCCTGATCGACGTTTTTGGAGGACGACATGGTACATTTCTTCGGAATTCTGCATCCTGGCACCAAGGATCGGCATCACGCGGACGAAGCGCCGGCCAAGACCTCATTCTTCGGGGGCTTGCCAGACGCAGCCTTTGGCGCCGTACCGATGAGCCGGCTCGAACAGCAGGCGTGCTACCTCAACGGCAAAGCGCCGGAGCCCGCAGGCCAAGACTATGTTGCAGCCAATATCGCGGTAAAATGAGGCGCGTTCCGCCGGCTCCGGCCGCCGGTCCTGAGCCGGCGCGGCGGACGCGCCGCTTGTCGAGCGTTGCTATGGACATTATAGCTTTTCCGGTCATGCCGGATTGTCCGGTCGTCTCCCGGATTTCTGGTTATGCTCACCAAAAAAGGCAAATACGGCCTCAAGGCCCTGGCCGCTCTGTCACGCGTGCCACAGGGTCAACTCGTCGGCATCGCCGAGCTGGCGCAAGCCAATGCCATCCCCAAGAAGTTTCTCGATGCGATCCTCGCCGAATTGCGCAATGCCGGCTTCGTGCGCAGCCGCAAGGGGAAGCTGGGCGGCTACTGCCTGGCGCGGACGCCAGACGAGATCATGATCGGTCACGTGGTGCGGGTGCTCGATGGGCCCTTGGCGCCGATCCCCTGTGCCAGCCGCACGCGCTACCAGCCGTGCGACGATTGCGATGTCCAAACCTGCCAGGTGCGGCATCTGATGCTGGACGTGCGCAATGCCATCGCCGAGGTGCTCGACAAGACCAGTTTGCTGCAGATGGCGGCGCTTGGCGGCACCGAAGCCCTGCAGGAGACGCTTTCTGCATAACCCGTCGGAGAGCGAGCCCATGAGCGCGACGGCCAAATCCATCGTCATCATCGGTGGCGGTGCCAGCGGCGTGCTGCTCGCGGCCCATTTGCTGCGCAGCGACGATCCCGATCTGCGCGTGACCCTGATCGAGCGACAGGGCCAGTTTGGGCAGGGGTTGGCCTATTCGGCCCGGCTCCGCCACCATCGGGTCAATGTTCCGGCACGGGGCATGAGCGCCTTTGCCGATGATCCCGAACACTTCTGGCGCTGGTTGCAACGCCGCGAGCCCGGCAAGCACACGAGCGGCTTCGTGTTCGTGCCGCGCCGGATGTATGGTGCCTATCTCGAAGACGTGCTGCGCGAAGCGGGCGAGCGCCAGCCTGGCCGCTTGCTGGTGATGAGCGAAGAGGTTCTGTCGCTCAATGAAAGCCGCACCGGTGTCGAAACGATCCTGGGCAATGGCACCAGCCTTGCCAGTCGCTGGGCAGCCCTGGCCGTGGGCCACGAAACCCAGCCCGCGCGCAGTCGCGGCATTGCGGTGCGCTCGGGTTCGGAGCGCGATACCCCGCTCGATCCCGATGCGCCGGTGATGATCCTCGGCTCGGGCCTCAGCATGGTCGACGCCTGGGTGTCGCTGGCCGAAGCCAGGCATCGTGGTCCCATCACCGTGGTGTCGCGCAATGGCCTGCTGCCGACCGGTCACAAAGACCTCAAGCCGATCCAGATCGATGCGGCCGACGTGCCGTTTGGTACGAGCCTGACCTATCTGACGCGCTGGTTTCGCGCGCTGGTCGCCGAAACCGAAGCGCAGGGCGGCGATTGGCGCAGCGTCGTCGACGGTTTGCGCCCCTATAACCAGCGGCTCTGGCAAAGCTGGCCGATGCGCGAAAAGCGCCAATTCCTGCGCCATCTGCGGCCCTGGTGGAATGTCCATCGCCACCGCCTGCCGCCCGATCTGCATGACGGCTTGGTGCGCGCCGTGCACAAGGGGCAGGTGAGTTTGATCGCCGCCGAGTTCGTTGGCATCGAACGCGTCGGCGACGCCGTGCGCGCAACCCTGCGCCCGCGGGGCACGCGACGGCACGAAACCATGGACATTGCGCGGGTCTATGATTGCGGCGGCGTCAGCGTCGATATCCGGGCCAGCGGCAATCCCCTGCTGCAGCATCTGGTGCGCACCGGGGCTGCCCGCGCCGACGCCATGCATATCGGGCTCGACATCGATCAGAACTGCGCTCTCGTGGCCTCCGATGGAGCCGTATCGGAGCGGGTCAGGGCTGTCGGCCCGCTGACCCGCGGCCGGTTTTTCGAGATCGAAGCCGTCCCCGATATCCGTCTGCAGTGCCAGCAGCTGGCAAATTCGATCTTGAGCACGGTCACTGGCTCACCTGCCCAGCGATAAGCGTTTACCCAAGGGCATGGTAACAGTGTCGTAAGGTCGGTCGCTTAAAACGCTTTGATCGGCAATTGCCAACACATCTTGGGTCAGGGCATTTTGCCGTGTCGCTGGACCGCTGGGCCGCTGGCCGAAGAATTTTTGTCTCTGCAACAGATCATGGCGTCCAGCGATCGGATCGCCTTGCAGGGTAGGACACTGGAGTTATCGATGCGGCCTCATCTTGGTTTACTGGTCGCAGGCGCAGTGGGTCTGGTCCTGCCCGGGGCGGCTCATGCTGCTGATTTCGATACCTATGGTGCAGCCCCGGCAGATTTCGTTGCGATCCAGCCCGGCCCCAACTTCGTGGTCGAGCTTGGCGCCGGGGTCGGCATGGCGCCCGTCTATGAGGGCGCTTCGGAATATGGCGCGACGTTCGAGCCGGTGTTTCGGGTCGAACGGCTCAAATTCGGGTTCATCGACGTTGGCGGCGAGGACGCCAGGGGCGGGTTCAGCTTTGCGCCATCGATCAGTATCGCATCCGACCGCGTTGCCGCTGACCATCTGGCGCTGACCGGGCTCGACGATGTGGACGCGACCTATGGGCTGGGTGCCCGAATTGGCTATGAAATGGCTCTGACCGACGCCATCAGTGCCGAAATCTACGGTGCTGCCCGCTGGGCCTTCGGTGGGGCGGAGGGCCTGATTGGCGAGGCCGGGATCGACGTCACCGCGACGCTGACGCCACAGCTCGAAATCATCGGCGGACCGGTCGTCAACTTCGCGTCCGAGGATTACATGGACACCTATTTCGGCGTCACCAGCGCCGAGTCGGCCGCCACGGGTGGGCGGTTGGACGCATTCGATGCAGCGGGCGGCGTCAAATCGGTCGGCGTCAAACTCGGCGCGCGCTACGAGTTCGTCGAAGACACCTTCGTCAACCTCAATGCCTCCTACGCCAGCTACGTCGGCGACGCGCGACACTCGCCGATCGTGCAATCGGGCAGCGAGCATCAATTCACCGTCTCGCTGGGCCTGTCGCGGAAATTTTCGTTCTAGGCAGCAAAGATTGCGGCCCCCAGCCACCAGCCGAGGGCCGAAAAGTCACTTGAGACTGGTGCTGAAGAAGTCCGCGAAACTCGTTTCGACCAGGGCGGTGACGTCGGGCTGATCGCTGTAAAAACCATAGCCATGGTCGGCGTCCGGGACGAGCACGCTACTGGCCTTGGGGTAAGCCGCGACGACAGCCTCATTCTCGGCTGGCGGGATCGTCACGTCCTTGTCGCCATGAACCACCAGCATGGGTCCCTGATAGGCGGCAATGCCATCAAGCGGGCTCGATGCTAATAGTTCGTCAAACCATTGCAGGCTCAATTGCTGCTTCTGCCCGTACTGGGTGGTGTAGTCGGCATAGCCTTTTTCGCTGTTGGCCTCGGCGTAAAGCCGCTCGTATTCCGCCTCGCTGCCCGCCAGAAGCAGCAGCAAGCCCTTGCCCGGATTGGCCGATGGCGCCAGCAGCCCCACCGCTTTGTAGGGGCTATCAGCAGCTTGCGCGATGGTCAGGGCGATGCGCCCGCCCATGCTGTAGCCCAGAATGCCGAGGCGGTCGGGGTCGACGGGATAATTGGCCAGGAGATAGTTGAGGCTGGCGTTGGAGTCGGCGATCATGCTGGACAGCGACTGCTCGGTCCACGGCGCCTTGCTATCGCCCGTGCCGGCGAAGTCCATGCGAATGGTCACGATGCCGGCCTTGGCGAGCGCTTCGGCCAGGTGCGCAAAGCCGCCGCCTTCCTGCCGGCCGCCGCCGTGACCGTGATTCATCACCACGGCGGGAAACGGGCCGCTGCCATCCGGCACCACGATGGTGGCCGGCACGTTGCGGTCGCCATTGGCAAAAATGACGTCGGTGCTGGTCTGAGCCTGGGCAAGCGAGCCCGCAGCAATGAACAAAACGGCAGCAGCCAAAGGTCTTAGGGCGGAATGGATCAGGTGCATGCGTTGCGCTTTCAAACGAAGGGGTGGGCCGGTCTCGCCCTGAAACCTTCGCCTGGCGCCTCGAACTGTCAAGCCTGATGGCACGCTTGCACTGTGGTTTGTCGGAAAGACCTAGAAGTCAAATCTTCGATGCGTGGCATGGCTTTGGCCAATTGTGCGTGGACCCTTGGCAACGGGTCGCGTACTGGTAATAAATCAGTGTGTGGGAGCCATACCGATCAAAACCAATCAACACTCTATCCATCAAGTCCTGCTGCGCACCGCGCCCGTCGCCGAGGCGGGCGCCTGATGCTGTCCTCGACGCCGCTCGCCCTGTTCGTCGGCATGCCGGGGCTGGAGTTGTCCGCGGACGAAATCGCATTCTTCCGCGAAACCAATCCGTTTGGGCTGTTTCTTTTCAAACGCAATTTGGACAATCCCGAGCAGGTGCGGCGGCTGTGCGCGCAGTTCCGGGATGCCGTTGGTCGCGATGACGCGCCGGTGTTCATCGATCAGGAAGGCGGGCGCGTCCAGCGTCTCAACAATGGCAAATGGCCAAGCTTCCGCAGCCTCGGTGACTTCGGCGCACTGGCCCGCAAGGATATCGAGTTGGGCAAGCGTGCCATGCGGCTCTCGACCTTGGCGATGGCCTCGCTGATGGCCGAGTTGAGCATCGACAGTGGCGCCACGCCGGTGGTCGATCTGGCCCGCACCGGCACCCATGACGTGGTCGGCAACCGATCGTTCGGCGACGACCCGGATCTGGTGATCGCCATGGCGCGCGAGATCGTCGACACCATGCTCGAGGCTGGCGAATTACCCATCATCAAGCATATCCCCGGTTATGGCCGGGTGACCGTCGATCCGCACTTCGATTGCCCAGTGGTCGATGCAAGCGTGCAGGATTTGCGCGACAGCGATTTCCGACCCTTCATCGCGCTCCGGGACACGCCCTGGGCCATGGTCGCCCATCTCATCTTCACCCAGATCGACCCGGACCGTCCGGCGTCGGTTTCGCCCCTTGTCTGCGAGCTCATTCGCAAGGACATTGGCTATGATGGCGTGATCATTACCGATTGCCTCACTATGGAGGCACTTAAGGGAAGCTGGGCCGAACGCGTCACTGCAGCGCTCGATGCCGGCTACGACATCGCGCTCCATAGCCAGGGCGATCTTGCAGCCAGCCAGGCCGCGGCCCGCGCGGCGCGCCCGCTGACCGAGGCAAGCCTTACGCGAATTGCCCGCGCCCAGTCCATGCGCGGCACCAGGCGGGCGGATATTGCCGCCCTCCACGCCGAGGTCGAGCAGATCTTCAAGGAGAACGGCATCGCCTGAGCGATGTTCAGATGCAGAGGAGAAAAGCAGTGCTGAAAAATAAAGTGATCCTGGCGGCGTCCGCCATGGTTCTGGCGATGGCAGCTCCGGCGAGCGCCCAGGCGGTGCTGACTGTCAGCTCGGAGCAGACCACGACCTGGGTTCGTAACTTCAACCCGTTCAACCAGACCTCTGCGCGCGCGACGACCAAAGACTTCATCTATGAGCCTCTGGCGATCTTCAACCGGCTCGCCGGTGCCAAGTGGGAATACCGGCTCGCCGAAAGCTTCGAGCTGGCGGATGACCTTAAATCCATCAGCTTCACCCTGCGCGACGGGCTCAAATGGTCCGATGGCGAGCCGATCACGGCGGACGACGTGGTGTTCACCTACGACTATCTCAAGAAGTTTCCGGCGCTGGATTTCAACTCGGTATCGGCCCTGATGGAGTCGGTGGAAAAAATCGATGAGCGCACCGTCCGGTTCAACCTGCTACAGCCCAATTCGCTGATCACCACGACGATCGTGGCCATGCCGATCGTGCCCGAGCACATCTGGAAAGATGTTGCCGATCCGGTCACCTTCGCCAACGAGACTCCGGTCGGATCAGGTCCCCTGACGGAGATCACCCGCTTCACGCCCCAGATCTATGAGCAGTGCCGCAACCCCAATTATTGGGACGCGGCAAGCCTCAAGGTCGATTGCATGCGACTGCCGCAGCTTGCCGACAACCCACAGGTTCTGGCGGCATTGGCCGAGGGCACGCTCGACTGGGCGACGAGCTTTATTCCCGACATCGACAATACCTTCGTGGCCAAGGATCCCGAGCACAACAAATACTGGTTCCTGCCCTCCAGCATTGTCGCCTTCACGCTCAATTTCGAAGCGCCCGACGAGAACAACAAAAAGGCCTTCACGGACGTCAATTTCCGTCGCGCGGTCAGCATGCTGATTGATCGACAGACGATCATCGACATTGCCGGCTATGGCTATCCCGTGATCAACGAAGATCCGGCCATGCTGGGCGAATTCTACAAGGCGTTCAGCAATCCCGAAGTCGCGACCCAGTTCGGCCAATACGGCAAGTTCGACTTCGATGCCGCAATGGCCCTGCTCGACAGCTCGGGCTATGTTGACGCCAATGGCGACGGCTACCGCGACAATCCCGACGGCACGCCGATCACTATCGACATTGAAATCCCCAATGGCTGGACCGACTGGATCGACGCCACCCAGATCGCCATCGAAACCCTAAAGCAGGCTGGTCTCAACGTCGCCATGAGCACGCCGGAAGAGTCGGTCTGGGCATCCGATCTGATCGACGCTAAATATTCGATGTCGCTCAATGCCATCGCATCGGCCGCCAATCCCTATTTCCCCTACATACGCTCGTTCAACCCAGACGATTTCGGCAAGAGCCGGTTTTCCGCCCAGCGCTGGACCGATCCCGAAGTGGTCGAAATGCTGAACAAATATACGCAAGTAAAGGATCCGGCCGAGCAAAAAACCATCATGGATGCCATCCAGCTCAAGGTGGCGGAGGCCCTGCCGGTCATCCCGGTCTACAATAGTCCTTCCTTCTACCAGTACAGCACGAAGCGCTTCACCGGTTGGGCCAGCGCAGACAACCAGATCACTTCGCCCGTGGTGTCCAACGCCAATCCCGGCCGGCTGATCCAGTTGTTGGCGCTCGAGCCCGTCGCGCAATAGTTTGAACTGAACCCACGCGAGGACGCGTCCCGGCGCGTCCTCAATCCCGCAGCAAACGGACGGTAACGTTCGCAAGGAACCCTTATTCGATGGCCTTTTTGCTCCGGCGACTAGTGTTCTATCTGGCAGCGTTCATCGCCGCTGCGACGATCAATTTCTTCCTGCCGCGCCTGATGCCGGGTGATCCGATCCAGATTATGTTCTCTGGCGCCGGCTCGAACCTGTCGATGGAAAACCTCAATGCGCTCAAGCTCACATTCGGTTTCATCGACGCCCCGATAGGCCAGCAATATCTGGCTTATATGCAAAGCGTCTTCACCGGCGATCTCGGGCGCTCGATCAAATACTACCCCCTCCCGGTCACCGAATTGCTGGGCCGCGCGCTGATCTGGACCTTGGGTCTCGTCGGCAGCGCCACCATCGTCAGCTTTGTCCTCGGAACTCTGCTCGGCGTCATGGCCGCCTGGCGCCGCGGCACACTGTTCGACACCGTGGTTTCGCTGCTGGCGATTTTTTCCAGTTCGGTGCCCGGGGTGGTCATCTCGCTGACCATGCTGTTCGTCTTCGGCTATACGCTAGGCTGGTTCCCCAATGGCTACGCCGCCGATCCGATGCTCGATCCCGAATTTGGCTGGACCTACATCTTGAGCGTCCTCCATCACGGCGCGCTGCCCATGTTCACCATGGTGGTCCTGCTCACCGGCGGCTTCGCGGTGACCATGCGCAACAACATGATCAACCTGCTGGGCGAGGACTACATCGTCATGGGTCGCGCCAAGGGGCTCGGCGAGAACCAGGTCATGCTGTGGTACGCCGCCCGCAACGCGCTCCTGCCGACGGTGTCGAGCCTCGCCATCTCGGTCGGCACCATATTGGGCGGCTCGCTGGTGATCGAGGTGGTGTTCAACTACCCGGGCCTGGGCAATACGCTCTATCAGGCAATCCTTGCCCGCGATTACCCGGTTATCCAGGGACAGTTGCTGATCATGACCTCGGCCATGCTGGTGTCCAACTTTGTCGTCGATCTGAGCTATGTGCTGCTCGATCCACGCCTGAAAAAGGCCTGACGCATGCCGCTTCTTTCCCAATTGCTGCAAAACAAAAAGGCCATGGTGGGCGTGGTCATCCTCGCCTTCATCATCCTGGTCGCGGTCTTTGCGCCGTTCCTCAGTGAATACAGTCCCACCCAGCGGGTCGGTCGCCCCCATCAGCCGCCATCGCTTGACCATTGGCTCGGCACGACGCGGCTGGGCCATGACGTCTTCACCCGCCTGATCCATGGCGCCCGCGTTTCGCTGGCCGTGGGCTTCGGCGCCGGCCTGATGATCGCCCTCATCGGCACGGTTCTGGGGATCCTCGCCGGTTACAAAGGCGGCGTCATCGACGAGGTCATCAACTTCTTCACCAACCTCGTGCTGGTCATTCCAAACCTGCCCCTGCTGCTGGTCATTGCCGCCTTCGTCGGCCAGGCGAGCCCCCTGATCATTGCCGTCATTCTGGGTCTCACCTCCTGGGCCTGGGGCGTGCGCGTCACCCGCTCGGAAACCCTGTCGATCCGCCAGCGCGACTATGTCAAATCCGCGGAGATGCTGGGCGAGCCGAGCTGGCGCATCATGGCCTTCGAGATCTTCCCGAACCTGATCTCCATTGTCGGCATCAATTTCATCGGCAGCGTCATCTTCGCCGTCATCACCGAAGCCACGCTGGAATTCCTGGGCCTCGGCGATCCCAATACGGTCTCTTGGGGCATCATGCTCTACAACGCCCAGAATGCCTCGGCGCTGTCGGTGGGCGCCTGGTGGGACTTGCTGTCGCCATGCTTCGCGCTGACGCTACTGGGCCTGAGCCTCGCCTTGATCAACTTCGCCATCGACGAAGTCGCCAATCCGCGCCTCCGCACCGGCAGCATGTTGGGCCGTTGGAAGCGGATGGTCCGCGTCGGGGAGGGCAAGCTGTGAACATTCTCTCGGTCACCAATCTTTCCATCGATTATGTCGGCGCAACAAGCGTCTTCCACGCCGTCAAAAACGTCAGCTTCGACATCGCGCCGGGCGAATTTTTCGGCCTTGCCGGAGAGTCGGGTTGCGGCAAGAGCACCATCGCTTTTGCCATCAGCCGGTTGCACCGCCCGCCGGCCCTGATCCGAACGGGCAGCAGTATCGAGGTCGACGGCCGCGATGTGCTTGCGCTGGATGACGATGAACTGCGCCGGTTCCGTTGGCGCGAGGTCGCCATGGTGTTCCAGAGCGCCATGAATTCGCTCAACCCCGTGCTGACCATCGAGAACCAGTTCTACGACGTCCTTAACACCCATACCGGCATGTCGCGCCCTGCGGCCCGGGATCGCGCCGCCGAATTGCTGGAGCTGGTGGATATCCCGACCGACCGCTTGTCCGCCTATCCCCATCAACTATCGGGCGGCATGCGCCAGCGCATCGTCATCGCAATATGCCTCGCGCTCAGCCCCAAGCTTATCATCATGGACGAGCCGACGACCGCGCTCGACGTGGTGGTGCAGCGCGAAATCCTGCAGCGCATCGACAAGCTCCGCCATAAGCTCGGCTTCTCGGTGCTGTTCATCACCCACGATCTCGCTCTGATGGTGCAGGTCAGCGATCGGATCGGCATCATGCTGGAGGGCGAACTTGTGGAAGTGAACGACGCACAGACCATCTATCGCGCGCCGCAGCACGACTATACGCGAAAACTCTGGGCTGCGATGCCGCGCTTGCACGGTGCCCAGACCGCGCAGGATGCCGTCCGATGAGCGACACTTCGCCGGTTATCGCCCTCGACAATGTCTCGAAAATCTTTGGCAAGGCGGGCGCGCAGGTCTATGCCGCCCGCTCTGTCTCATTTGCCCTCTATCCCGGCCGCACCCTGGCGCTGGTGGGCGAATCCGGGTCCGGCAAGACCACCGCAGCCCGCTTGATCATGCGCGAATACCGGCCCGACCAGGGGCGCCTGCTGTTTCGCGGCACACCCGTCGAGGGTAGCTCCTCCAGTGACCTCAAGCTCTATCGCCGGGCCGTGCAAATGGTGTTTCAGGACCCGTTTTCTTCACTGAACCCCGGCCACACCGTGCGCTATCATCTGGAGCGGCCGCTGCGGCTGCACCAACCCGCGCTCAAGGGTGCCGCACGTCAGGCGGCAGCGGCCGAGTTGCTCACACGGGTGAAACTCGACCCGGCTTTGGTCATGCCCAAATACCCCCACGAGCTGTCCGGCGGCCAGCGCCAGCGCATCAGCATTGCCCGCGCCCTGGCCGTCAATCCCGAGGTCATCATCGCCGACGAGCCCACGTCCATGCTCGACGTGTCGGTTCGTCTCGGCATCCTCAACCTGCTGAACGACATGAAGCGCCAGCTGAAACTGGCTGTGCTCTACATCACCCACGACATCGCCACCGCACGCTACGTGGCCGAGGACATCATGGTGATGTATGCGGGGCAAATCGTCGAATGGGGTGCGACGGAAAGCGTGCTGTCCAATCCGCAGCACCCGTACACGCGCCTGCTGTTATCGGCGGTGCCCGATCCCGACCGTCGCTTCGCCGACACCAGCGTCGATGATGAACTCGGCGATATCGAGCGGATCCGTCGACAATCAGCGATCGAACAGTCCGAAGTGCGGCAGATCGCGCCCAACCATTTCATTCGTCCCATGCCGGCCTGATTCGCCATGGCTAGATGCGGCGATACCCCGTTGGCTCGCCGCCGCCACGGCTGATCGTGCGGGCAATAGCCTCGGCGAGCGGCTCGATCACCACGGCCATGTAATAGGCGTTGGCGTGAATGATTTCGGTATCGCTGACCATGATAGCCACATGGCCGCGCCAGAACACGAGGTCGCCGCGCCGCAGCGTCTCGACCGCCTCACCCATCGCCGCCTGCAGATCGCTGTCGCGCGGGCAGTCCCGCCCGGCAGCATAGAGTGCCTGCTGCAGCAGCCCCGAACAATCGAGCCCCAGGCTCTCTCGGCCACCCCAATAATAGGGCGTGCCGACAAACCGCTCCGCAACCGCCACGAAGTCCGCTGCCGGTTGATCCAACGGCGCCAGATGCTCCTCGATGAACCATCCCCCCGAAGACTTGAGGAACCGTCCATCGCGGTCCTCGACCGAGATCAGGACGTTCATCGAATAAAGCCCGACCGGCGTAGCCTTTATGCTGGGCTCGCAATAGCCATAAGTCCGAAGCGCCCGAACGGTATGTGTCGGGCTCGACGACACCCCGCCGAGCTCCGCAGCACAGACATACCCCACATAGCCGTCACGCCTGGCCTGCCCAAAAGCCCACCCACCCGCGGTGTCCAGCACCTCGAACACCTCGCCGAACAACAACTGATCAAGCTGCTCGGCCACCAACGAAGGCGCGCGACGCAGGGAAGCAACCGGGACCACTGCTTGATGCACACTGGTGTCGACATAGCGATTGGCCGGCACCAATCCTTCGAGCGAGCGGGCCGCTACGCCATCGCGCATGAGCGTCAATCGGGGATCAGCCAAGATAGCTCCTTAAACTCATGGAAGCTCCAAACTGTGTTGATCCCCGTGCGCCAAATGCGTCGATCGAACCTGCCATATCTCCCAGGCCTGTGCAAACCGCCGACGTACGGTTCACGTGCCAGCGTTTGGTGCACCCCTAGACAGTCGCCCAACCGCCAGTGCGTTCGCTGGCAAAGATGGCGTCCTCGAACCCCCAGGGCAGGCTCTGTTCCCCGAGCACAGCTAGCGCAAAAGCCTCGGCTTTCTCGGTGTCTTGATCGCAGGCGGGCAGGATTTCGCGCCACGCCAGCGAGCCGTCGAAGGGCGCTCCGGTGTCGATGGTGATGGCAGTGCGCTCAGCAGTGCACCAATGTCAGGTGCTAGCCGTCGTCGCGATGGCGTTGAGCGCCTCCATGTCCGTGTCGGACAGCGTGACATTGGCGGCAGCCAGATTTTCCTTCAGATGCCCAACTGACGACGTGCCGGGGATCAACAGGATATTGGGCGAGCGGCGCAGCAGCCAGGCCAGCGCAATTTGCATCGGCGTGGCGTCGAGCCGCGTCGCGACCTCGGACAACGCTGTCGATTGCAAGGGGCTGAAGCCGCCGAGCGGGAAGAACGGCACATAGGCGATATTGTCCCGGGCCAGCGCGTCGATCAGGCTGTCATCCTCGCGATGCGCCAGATTGTACTGGTTCTGCACGCAGACGATCGGCACCATCTTGCGGCCCTCGGCGACTTGCGTCGCGGTCACATTGCTCAGCCCGATGTGCCGCACCAGGCCCCGGCTTTGCAGTTCGGCCAGCGCTGTCAGCGGTGCCTCGATCGAGCCCTCGGCCGGGCCCATGGCAAACATGATGCGCAGATTGACCACGTCGATGACGTCGACCCCCAGATTGCGACGGTTGTCTTCGACCGCCTGTGCCAGATCGCTCGCCGCATACGCCGGCTGCCATGAGGCATCGGCACCGCGTACGGCGCCAATCTTGGTGACGATGGTCAGATCGTGCGGATAGGGCGACAACGCTTCGCGGATCAGCTGGTTAGTCACGTGCGGCCCATAAAAATCGCTGGTATCGATATGATCGACACCCTGGGCGATGGCTTCCCGCAACACGGCGCGGGCTGCTTCGGGGTCCTTGGGTGGGCCAAACACGTGCGGGCCCGCCAGCTGCATGGCGCCATACCCGAGGCGCTTCACCTGGCGGTAGCCGAGCTGGTAGGTGCCTGCGGTTTCAAGACTGGTCATGATCATCTCCGTTTGTCTGCACCCTAGATAGGCCTTATCGATTAGCCTGGGTATGGGCTACAATCCGCACAGCCTGTGCGGAGAGCCGGACAATGCCGTACGATTTGGACGATCTGGCCGCCTTTGCCATAGTGGCCCGCACCGGTGGTTTCCGCGATGCGGCGCGCGAGATGGGCCGCAGCCCGTCCGGGTTGAGCGATGCCGTGCGGCGGCTGGAAACCGCGATGGGCGTACGTCTGCTCAACCGCACCACCCGCAGCGTGCTCCCCACCGAAGCGGGGCGCGATCTGCTCACCCGGCTGCGGCCGGCGCTGCAGGAAATCGAGCTTGCCGTCGACATTGTGAACGCCCATCGCGAACAACCCATGGGCACGCTGCGCCTCAATGTTCCCGTCAGTGCCGCCCGCACCGTGCTGCCCGACATCCTACCGCGCTTTCTCGCGGAATATCCCGACATCAAGGTCGAGATCGTCGCCGACGAGAATTTTGTCGATATCCTCGCGACCGGGTGCGACGCCGGCATTCGCTATGAGGAGCGCCTGGCGCAGGACATGATCGCGGTGCCCATCGGCCCGCGCCTGCAGCGTTTCGCGCTCGGTGCGGCGCAGTCTTACCTCGATCGCCGCGGCACGCCCGCGCATCCCCGCGACCTGCTGCAGCACGCCTGCATCCAAGGCCGTTTCCCGAGCGGCGCGCTGATCCACTGGGATTTCGAGCGCGACGGCGAGCAGGTGCACATCGAGCCGAACGGTCCGCTGATCGTGCAGGCCGGCGCGGCGATGGATCTCGCCATCGATGCCGCCATCGCCGGCACCGGGATCGTGGCGCTGTTCGACGGCTGGCTGCGGCCCCACTTCGCGTGTGGCGCGCTTGTGCCGATCCTCGAGCCGTGGTGGAGCAGTTTTTCCGGACCGTTTTTGTATTATCCCGGACGGCGCCTGGTGCCGGCGCCGCTGCGCGCCTTCATCGACTTCATCAAGACGAGCAAGCCCTGAGGCATCGTTAGCGCAGGGTGAACCGGACCACCATGGTGAGAGATCTGCCCGCGAGGCCCTCGGGCGGGGGTGGAAGTGGCGAGGCGGCCCGGGCGGTCGCGACAGCTGCCTGGTCGAGCGCCGGGAAACCCGATGAGCTGGCCAGCCCGACCCCGCTCACCCGCCCATTGCTGTCGACCGAAAACACGATTTCGACAGCGCCTTGTTCGCCGCGCTGTTTGGCGTCGCCGGGATAGATCTTGTTTCGGTCCAGCTGGCGGATGACCTGGGATTGCCATTCATCGACCGACACCCGGCTTGCCGCCGGCGCAGATTGCTGGGCTGGTGCCGCCTCGCGCGGCTGGGCCTGTTCGGGCGCGGGCTCGCTTTGCCGGCGGGGCGCAGACTGCTCCGAGCGCCGACTGGTGGCCGGGGTTTGTTCCCGCTGCTGCCGCAACTCGGCTGACATCGTCACCGGCATCGGCCCATCGGGGGCCAGTTCGCTCGGTTCATCCGGCACCGGTTCTGGAACAGGTTCAGGTTCAGGCAAGGGCTCGGGATCAGGCGGCGGCGCCGGCTCGACCACAGGTTCTGGCACGGTCGCTGGCTCAGGCTCGCTCACCGGCTCCGGCGCAACCGCAGGCTCTGGTTCCACTACCGGCTCCGGTTCGGTCACAGGTTCCGGCTCGACAGCCGGCGCTTCCGGTTCCGCCACGGGCGGTGGTGCGACGGCCGCAGATTCGGGCTCCGGTTCTACCACAGGCGGCGGCTGCACCGGTTCGGCGACCTCCGGCTCGAGCGGCGCCGGCTCGACGACCGGTGCCGGCGCCAGATCGATCATGATCGCCGGCTCGGATGCTGCCAAAGTCACCGATGGCACCGGCAAATTCCGCAGCATCACGCTGCCCAGTCCTGCCGTCCCCGCGACCACCACCACAGCCACGGCCCAGCGCAACACGTCGCCGCCATTGATGCGGTTGTAATCAACGCCATCGAACGGCTCGGGACCGCTCATGGCGCCGTCGCCGGCTCCGCCACAGCGGGCGCAGCTTCAAGCCCGACCAGCGCAATCTTGAGATAACCCGCCGCGCGCAATTCGTTGAGCAGCGCCATCAACTCGCCGTAGGGCACCGCAGAATCGGCCCGCAGAAACATGCGCTGCTCGCGATCGTCACCGGTCGCCGCATCCAGCGCCGTGCCCAGATTGTCCCGGCTCACCACATCGTTGCCGATGGTCAGCGACAGATCGTCCTGCAACGTCACATAGATCGGCTCGTCCGGCCGCGCTTGCGACGTCGCGGTCGAGCTCGGCAGATCGACATTGACATCGACCGTCGCCAGCGGCGCCGCGACCATGAAGATGATCAGCAGCACCAGAATGACGTCGATGAACGGGGTGACATTGATTTCGTGCTGCTCGTGCAGCTCGTCATCGTCGCCGCTGTTGTCGCGAATGCCGCCAGCCATCAGCGGCGCTCGTCCATGGGCACCAGGCGATAATCCAGATCGCGCGACACCAGCCGCTCGATCCCCGCCGTTACGTCCGCCACCAATTGGCGATAGCCGGTAATCGAGCGCGAGAAAACGTTGTAGATCACCACCGCCGGAATGGCCGCGACGAGGCCAATCGCCGTGGCCAGCAGCGCCTCGGCAATGCCGGGCGCCACCACGGCAAGGTTCGTGGTCTGCGCCTGCGAGATGCCGATAAAGGCGTTCATGATGCCCCAGACCGTGCCGAACAGCCCGACGAACGGCGCCGTCGAGCCGATCGTCGCCAACACACCGGTGCCGCGCGATAGCCTCCTGCCAGCCGCAGCCTGCAACCGGCCCAGCCGCCATGCGACGCGCTCCTTCAGGCCGTCACCACCCGCGTTGTCGAGCGCATCCTGCGACAGCAGCACTTCGCCCTCGGCGGCGCGTAACAATAGCGTGCCGGTGCCGCGCTGTTCGCCGGCGCTGTCGAGCGCCTCCTGCAGCGAGCGAGCATTGGTCACCAGCTTGAGCGTCCGGCGCATCCGCGTCGTGGCGCCGGCAATTTCGAGCACCTTGGAAATCAGGATGATCCAGGTCAGCACCGAGGCGAACGCCAGCCCGACCATCACTGTTTTGACCACGATATCGGCCGCCATGAACATCGCCCAAGGCGACAGATCATGCGGTAAATTGGCCGACACCACGCTGGCGCCGTCTAACGCATCCTGCGCCCAGGCCGGCGTAGCGAGCCCCAGCACCAGGCCGATCAGGGCGAATGAGCGAAACAGTCTGAAAGTCATGGATCGGCTAACCTCTGGAAGCGAAAATTCCGGCCGCCGCAGCGACCGGAACATGATTGTCGTCGTGATGGCCCGCAATTACCAGCTTTTGTGCACGCTCACAGTCGCGGTCCGGCCAGCGCCGTAACCGCAGACGGTCAGCGACTGGCAGCTTGCGACATAGGAGGTGTCGAACAGGTTCGACACGGTCAGCGCTACGCCCCAGTCGTCCTTGTCATAGCGCAGGCTGGCGTCGAACAGCGTCGCGTCCTGAACCTTGGTGGTGTTGGCCGTGTCGGCCCAGGATTCGCCGAGGTAACGAAGGCCGCCACCGATGGTCAGGCCTTCGAGATAGCCCTCTGGAATGGTGTATTCGAGCCCGATCGACGCCGTCAGCGTTGGTACCTGCACCGGCGAATTGCCAGCCGGCACCGGATCGAATGCCGTGCCCGATGCTTCGATGACTTCGGCATCGAGATAGGTCAGTGCGCCCTTGACGGTGAAGTCGCCGAAATTGGCCGCCGCTTCGAGTTCGGCGCCGCGCATGTTGACCACGCCGATCGCCGCCTGCGAGCCGGGGAACACCGGATCGGGACCGGCGACATTATTGCGGTCGATGTTGAAGATCGAGGCGGTGATCAGCCCGTCGAACCAGGTCGGCTCGTACTTGATGCCGGCTTCCCACTGTTCGCCGGTTTCGTTTTCGAGCAGATTGCCGCTGGCATCGGTCGAAATCGTCGGGTTGAACGAGGTGGCGTAGCTGACATAAGGCGTCAGGCCATTGTCGAACTCATAGCCCAGGCCGACGCGACCCGAGAAATTGCCCTGTTCGCGGCTGGTCGAGGCCGATGGGGTCAGCTGGTTGTCGAGATCGGTCCACACCTGGTCATAACGCCCGTTCAGCGTCACGATGAAATTGTCGACCTTGATCTGGTCCTGCGCATAAAGCCCCGCCTGGTTCATCGTGATCTCGTTGTCGAGATAGTAGAACAGGTCTGGCACGGTGCTGCCATAGACCGGGTTCAGCACGTCGAGCGAAGCGGCGCTGGCAAAGCCCTGGCGCTGGTCGATGTGGTAGTTCTTGTAGTCGAAACCGAACAGCAGCGTATGGTCGAGCGGGCCGGTCGAAACCTTGCCCTCGAGCTGGGTGTCGATGGACAGCGTGCCCACATCGGTGGTGTGGCCAAAGGCAAAGCGCGGCAGCAGCGACCCCGTCAGATTGCCGGCGGCGTAGACATATTGCTCGTCGAGCGCGACGGCGGCGTAGCGGGCGTTCTGGCGCACGGTCCAGTCGCCGTTGATCTCGTGCTCGAGTTCGTAGCCGACCATGGCCTGCTGGCGATCGTAATCGTCATAGCCGGGCTCGCCATAGAAAAGATCGCGCGGAATGCGCACGCCGTCGGCGGTGTCCTCGGCCGTGCCGGCAAACGGCAGGAAACCGGTGCTGGTGTGGGTCAGGTCGATGTTCTGGTAGTTGGCATAGACCGTCAGCGATGTCGCGTCGGTCGGGTTCAACTCGACGCTGCCCTGCACCACGCCGCGCAAATCTTCGGAATAATCGGTCTGGTAGCCGCCGCCCGAAATCTTGCCGGTCAGGCGATAGGCCGCGGCGCCGTCGGCCAGGCCATCGCCGACGTCGAAGCCGACATAGGCATTGCCGAAATTGTTGACGCCCGCTTCGGTGTAGCGCAACCGCTCGCCGGTCGGGCGCTTGCTGACGTAGTTGACGATGCCGCCGACATTGGCGCCGCCATACAGCACCGATGCCGGGCCCTTGAGCACTTCGACCTGCTCGAGCAGGAAGGGATCAACGAGGAAGGTGCCGAACCCGGTCTGGTACAGGGGCAGATTGTCGAGGAAGACGCCGCTCTGGTCGGCCTGGAAGCCGCGCACGAACAGCCAGTCGGTGTCGGCATCGGTGCCATAGGTCGATGGGTTGACGCCCGCCGTATAGCGCAGCACTTCGTCGGCCTTGGCGCCGGGATACTGGTCGAGCTGCTCGCGCGTCACGACCGATACGGACTGCGGCACTTCTTTCACCGCAACCGCCAGCTTGGAGCCAGCCGTGGTCTGCACAGTAGAGTATTCGCCCGAGCCGTCGGCCTCGACCACGATTTCGCCCAGGGCAATCGGCTGGGTCTGGGCGAAGGCGACACCCATGGGAGCCAGGGCAGTAGTGATGAGCAGCATCCGGGTAATGGCGCGGCGTGAGGCGAAAATCATGGGTAGAGCCCTAATAACACCTGCGTCCACATTCTGGCCGCAGGTATGAAGAAATTATGGTGATTGGGTAACTCAACTTAAGCGGTGGTGCTTGTCGTTCCTTGCGGCGCTTTGAACGTTTTATCGTTCGCCATCCGGCTTTCCACCTTGGTGTTGCACCCAAGCCGCAGGAGTCAGGCCGACATATTGCTTGAATACGCGCGTCATGTGCGCCTGATCGGAGAAGCCTGCCATGCCCGCGACTTCGCTCAGCCGGCTGTTACTGCTCTTGAGCAGCAGCTTTACCCGCTCGATGCGCGCCCGCATCAGCCATTGGTGCGGCGTGAAGCCTGTCGAGGCCCGAAACGCCGAACAAAAATACGATTGCGACAAATCCAGCAGATCGGCGAGATCCTGCAGCCGTATGGTGCGCAGGCAATTGGCTTCGAGATAGTCCCGCGCCTGCCGCAGGCGGCGGGGCGACAACTGGCCCCGGTTGTCGCGCTGGGTCCGGCCGATTTCGAACAGTTCGACCAACATCGCCGTGACGAGGCTCTCGCCATAAAGATCATGCAGCCCCGGTCCGGTGCATTCATCCGCCATCAGGGCCGCGAGCGCCAGCAGGCGCGGATGGTCGAACATCAGGCGCGGCGTCGCCAGCTTGTCGGCATCGATGCCACTGGCCAGCCGGCTCAGCGGCAGGTCGACATCGAAATGCAGATCGAGATGCCTGAGGCTAGTTTCGGCGCCGACAAAGGAAAAGGTCCGCATGCCTGCCGGAATATAGCTCAGGCGCCCCTGAACTGACGTAGCACCGGGCCGGGCATTGCTCGAAATCTGGATCGCGCTGCTGCTGCTCTGATCGAGCACCACGAACAAACGCGGGTGCGCCGATACATATTCGCCCCGCGCGCCCGAACGGCCTTTGACATCCCACACATCGGCGACCACGCCCTGCCAACGCCGCCAAGCCGGCCCGGCTTGCGGCGCAAAACCTTCGGTGCTGGCTTGCATATTGGGGTGAAACAAAGCGAACTCTAAACCTGATCTACGCGATCATCTTATCAGCATTGCGTCGAGGAGCCAGCCCCTTTAGTCCAGCGCGGCATCAAGCAGCGGCACCAGCTTGTCCACCGACCATGGGATCGACAGCACCGAGGGCGCCGAGAGGGCAATGGCGAACGAGCGGTCAACTACCGCGAGGTGATGACCCTTGGCCACAGGGTCAAAACGGGCAAACAGCGGGTTGGCATTCAGCGCGTCGAGCTCTGCCTGATCGCCATGCCACGTGATCAGCAGATCGGCATCGACGGAGTTCAAATTCTCAAAACTCACCGGCACGAAAAACGCCCCATCGCTCGGAAGTGCCGCTGCGCCGGGCGACAACACCAGGCCAAGCTCCTCCAGCATCTGCACGCGGGAATCGCTCGCGACATAAATCCCGAGACCATTGCTGGCGGGGTCGGCATAGCCAAAGGTAAAACTGCGGCCCTTGAACTCGGGATGCGCCGCTGCGACCTCGGCGAGCTTTGCCTCCACGCCATCGACCAGCGCCTGCGCCTCGCTCGGCTTGCCCAGCGCCTGTCCTACCGTCAAGGTCACATCCTGCCAGCTGCCCGACCACGGCCCCTTGGCCCATGCAATCGTCGGTGCAATGGCCGATAGCCGCGCGTATTTTTCCGCATCGAGATCGGAATACGGCGCGAGGATCAAATCGGGCCGCAGCGACAGGATCTGCTCATAGGACAATTGTTGCGCATTAAGCCGTGCGGGCAGCGCGCCGCCTAGTTCGGCGATAATTTCGCCATCCCACGGCAGGACACCGTTTTCGTCGCCACCCCAGTCCTGATTGGACATGCCCACCGGCACCTGACCCAGCGCCAGCACCACGTCCTGGGCGATCCAGCCCAGCGTCACGATCCGCTGCGGCGCCGATGGGATCGTCGTTTCACCCAGCCCATGTGTGATGGTCACGGGAAACGCCTCTTGCGCCACAACAGGATTGGACAGGCCCAGCAGCATCAGCAGGCCGGCAAGGATGGGAAATTTCATGACGTAATACTCATTGCGGGCAGGCCGCGCGGTATGACCAGCGGCGTATGGGCGATGGGGTCGTCGATGATCACGCAGGACAGCCCGAATACCGCTTCGACCAGTTCAGCGGTCACGATATCGCGCGGCGCGCCTTCGGCAATGACCGCACCATCGCGCATGGCGATCAGATGGGTGCCGTAGCGACACGCCTGGTTCAGATCGTGCAGCACGGCGGTTACGGTCTTGCCGTCGCGATTGAGTGCGCTCAACAATTCCATCAGCTCGATCTGATGGGTGATGTCGAGATAGGTGGTCGGCTCATCGAGCAGCAGGATCGGCGTCTGCTGCGCCAGCACCATGGCGATCCAGACGCGTTGGCGCTGCCCGCCCGATAGCTCGTCCACGGCGCGATGCGACAGCTCGGTGATGCGCGTCGCCGCCATCGCCTCGATCACCGCGCTCTCGTCGGCGTCCGACCATTGCTGCAGGAAACTCTGGTGCGGATAGCGGCCCCGCGCCACCAGATCCGCTACGGTTATGCCATCCGGCGCGATTGAGCTTTGCGGCAACAGCCCCAGGCGCCGCGCCACTTCGCGGGCAGGGTAGTCGGCAATCGTCTTGCCATCGAGTACGACGCGGCCCGCGCTGGGCTTGAGTAGCCGGGCCAGCGCTCGCAACAGCGTCGATTTCCCGCAGGCATTGGCGCCCACGATGACGGTGAAAGCGCCATCGGGAATGGCGACGGAAAGCCCCGTGGAAATAACGCGCCGGTCATAGCCGATCGTCACATCCTCCGCATAAAGCCGGTTTTTATGCACGCTATCGTCCATCATTGACGCCTCGCTTCGGCAACCAGCAACCAGGCAAAATACAGCCCCCCGAGGCTGATCGTCACCACTCCGACCGGCAGTTGTGTCGGCGCAAAGGCGTGCTGCGCCAGATAATCGGCCGCGCTCAGCAGCGCCGCCCCCATCGCCGCCGCCGGGATCATCGCAACTCCGGCCGAGCGGGTCAGCCGTCGCGCCAGTTGCGGCGCCACCAGCGCCACGAAGCCGATCGGCCCCGCCGTCGCGGTCACCGTCGCGATCAGCGCTACGCCCAGCACCAGCAACAAAATACGCGTCCGTTCCGCCGCCACGCCCAGCACCCGCGCCGCATCGTCGCCCATTTCGAGTTGCGCCATCGGTCGCGCCAGCAACAGGCACGCCGGCACCAGCATCAGCAAGATCATCCCCGCGAGCGCCAGGCGATCCAGCCCCAGCCCGTTGAGCGTTCCGGCATCCCACATCGCGGCGCTCATCGCGACTTCCAGCTGCGCGCGCAGCAGCATGAATTTGTTGAACGCCGTCAGCATGGCCGACACACCGATCCCGACGATGATCAGCCGAAACCCCTGCACGCCCCGGCGCCAGGCGAGCCCATAGACCAGCGCAGCCGACAGCAGGCCCCCCAACAGGGCGCCAAAAGCCACCGTCAAAGTACCGCCGCCCAGCGCCACCATGACCAGCAAGGCACCACTATAGGCCCCGGCCTCGAACCCGATAATGTCCGGGCTGCCCAGCGGATTGCGCGTGATCGACTGGAATATGGCGCCCGACAGCCCCAGCGCCGCACCCAGCAACGATGCCAACGCCGCGCGCGGCAGCCGCCATTCGACCACCACCATCTGCACGCTCGGCTCGGCCTGTCCCACCAGCGCCTTGAGTACATCGCCCAATGGTACGGCATAATCGCCGCTCGCCAGCGACAGCAACCCGATGACCAGCGCAATGCCCAGCAACACCGAACACACCGCGACGCTGCGCAGGTCGAGCCGCCCCGACAGTTTTCCGCCAAACGCCGACACCCTGTAGCCGAACACGCTGGCCTGCGCTGGTGCGCTCATAGCCCGCTCACCTTGCGCCGTCGGGCCAGCGCAATCAGCACCGGTGCGCCGATAAACGCCGTGACGATCCCTACCTGTAACTCGGCCGGCCGCATCACCAGCCGCCCCGCGATATCGGCGACCAGCAGCAGGATCGGCCCCAGCACCATGGTGTAGGCAAAAATCCAGCGCTGGTCCGTCCCGCCGATCCAGCGTGCCAGATGCGGCACCATCAGCCCGACAAACCCGATCGGCCCCGCCGCCGCTGTCGCCGCCCCCGCGAGCAGCGTCGTCGCTGCGATGACCACGATCCGCGTCCGCTTGACGCTCACCCCGACGGCCAGCGCCAGATCGTCGCCCAGCGCAATCGCATTGAGCGGTCGCGCCACGAGGAACGCAGCGACCAAGCCACAGGCAATAAACGGCAAAACCACCAGCAATCCGGCGTCGGTTTGCCCGACCAGCGAGCCAGCCGACCACTGCCGCAAGCGATCGAAACTCGTCGGATCGAGCAGGGTAATCCCCGCCGAAACCCCCGACAGCACCGCCCCGATCGCCACGCCGGCCAGCGTCAACCGCACCGGTGTCCCGCTGAAACGCCCAACCACGCCAACGACATAGACCACAATCGTGGTCACGATCGCCCCCGCCAGCGCGAACCAGATATAGCTGCCGATGCCGCTCAGTCCGAACAGGCTGACGCCCAGCACCACGGCAAAATACGCCCCCGCATTGACCCCCAACAGCCCCGGATCGGCCAGCGGATTGCGCGTCAAAGCCTGCATTAAAGCCCCCGCCATCCCCAACGCCACGCCCACGCCCACCCCCAAAATAGTGCGCGGCAGGCGCAGCGCGCGGACGATGGCGTGCTCGTCGCTGTCGTCATAGGCGAACAGTGCATCGAGCGCCGTCCGCGCCCCGATATCGCGCGACCCGATCATCAGGCTCGCCAATGCCACCGCGAGCAGGACCAGCACCAGCACGACCAGCCAGAACCAGCGCCGGGCGTTAGTTTCCGCCAGGCCCGGGCGCTTGGCGGAAACCCGAACGCTCTGTTGGCTGGTGATGATGTCGCTCAAAGCCCGAACCGCTCGAGCGTGGCGTAATACTCGTCGCGCACCAGTTCGCGGTCGCGCCCGGAATCCCAGCCCGCTGCAATGGCAGCGTGGACCGCCTCGGGCAGCGCCTCGTAGCGCTCCTCCCAGGCTTGCGCGTCTTCGGTCCAATAGCCGATCAACTCGTAGCGTTCGGCCGGCAGGCGCAATTCATGGCGGACATAGCGGCGCAGGCTGCGCACCACGCGCTGTTCGCCCGCCACCCAGACATAGCCCGGTGTTGCCGGCAGCGGCATGGCCCGGACTACATCGCCGAGCCGGCTCGCCGCGACGCCGTTGCCGCTGCCGTGCAGCCAGGTGACGCTGGAGTGCGGATGCCAGGGCAGCGTCTGCTCGTGCGATTGGTCCGCCACTTCGATAAAAGCCCGCGTCTGCACATGCCCGGGGGTCTGTTCCAGCAGCCGCGACAGCGCCGGCAGCCCCGTCGCATCGGCCACCAGCAATTGCCAGACGATATCGTCGGGGGGTGCATAAAGCCCGCGCGGCCTGTTCAGTGTTACGCTATCGCCGACCGCACAATCCTGCGCCCAGTCGCTGGCCATGCCGCCCCGGTGGACCACGAAATCCACGTCGATTTCGTTGCGCTCCGGCCGATGCTCGCGCACCGTATAGGTCGAGTAGCGCACGGCCTTGTGCCCGTCCGGATAGGTCCAGCGCCCGCTTTCATCGATATGGGGCAGGTGGATGTGGCCGGTCTCGGCATTGGGAAAAAACAACCGCAGATACTCGTCGCCGATCCCGGTGCTACAAAACTGCGCCAGTCCCGGCCCGCCCAGCGTGATGCGCCGCATGCCGGGTGTCAGCAATGCCTTGGCACACACGCACGCCTCGTAAAACATCTGCGTCAAAGGCCCGATCCCTGCGACCTGCGTCAGAGGTCCAATTTTCCTGACTTCCATAATCAAGAATAGCAGGCCGGGTCAATCGCCTTGACCGGATGGTGATTTACCGGCGTTCATCGAGACGCGTCGCTAGCGCAGAAATCCATCGCGTTCAAACTCCGCCCAGCCCTTGAGCTGGTGCCGCACGGCGTCTTCCGGGCTGTCGTCCGGCTTTGGCTCGGCCGGAGCAACGCTTTTCGGTTTGCGCATCAAGGCGCGCTGCGCCGTGGCCAGCCGTCGGTTTTCGGCCCGCTGGATCACATCGTCCTCGCGCCAATGCGAAACCAGGTCGCGGTCGAGCACATCCTCGACATGGCGCGGATCGAACACGTGAAAGGTGATCTTCCTGGCCCGTCCGCGCAGTTTGACGGTGCGCGTGCCCGCGCTGTGCAGGCGCCCATCCTTGAGCCAGCGGTGCCGCTCGGTCGTGGTGATCGCCAGAATATCCTGGATTTCGCGCGGGATCACCGGCATGGTCTCGATGCCGTCCAGCGTCTTTTCGATGATCGCGACCACCGGCTTGGCGTCCCCCTCGGCATTTTCCGGCCAGCTCAACACCAGCACGGCGCCCCTTACCTCGAGAAATTTCTTGAACGGACCGGGCAGTCGCGCCCGGATTTCCAACAGAATGCCCTTGGCCCGAACCGACGAGCCAAGCGTCGCCGCCGCCGGCAGCGTCCACTCCCGAATCGGCGTCAGGACGGGTTTTTTGGGTTTGGGCATAGGGTATCCATAACTTCATGCAGCCGTGCCAAGGCATAACGTCCCGACAGCTGCTGAGGATCAATACGAGTTCTTGGTGGCGCTAGGCGCCGATAGGGGCGTCGTGGGCGGTCCAATCCAGCGTTCCCCGCGCCGCGATATCGGCAACCGATATTGCCTTGAGTTGCGCTTCGAAAAACTGCCGCGCCGCCGCCAGCGCCTGGCTGGTCGCGGTGTTGGCGGCCTGCGCCAGCCTGCAGGTCGTGGCGTCTTCGGCATTGCCGATGGCAAACAGCTCCGGGGTGCCCAGCGCCCGATAAATCTCGAGCAGGGATATCTCGGCCAACGGTCTGGCGAGCGACCAGCCGCCGCCATGCCCCTTGATCGAGGCCACGATGCCCGCGTCCCGCAGGCCCGCCATGGTCCGCCGCACCACCGAGGCATTGGTGGCAAGCATTTCGGCCAGCACCGCCGAAGTCGCCGGCTTCTTCATCTGTTCGAGATGCAACAGCGCATGCAGCACGCGAGGCAGTCGGCTATCGTACCGCATGGAAAAACTCACTTACGTAACAATCGAACACACACGAGATTGACAGCGCGGCCATTCATGGTGCATCTGTTGCTACATGAAAACACCATTCAACGCCACCAAAACACGGGACTATGTGCCCGGCGATACCTCGCAATCCTTCTGGGACCGCCGCTATGCCGGCATGACCAAGCCCTCCGGCGGCCGCGCCTCGGCAGTGCTGATGCAGTTTGCAGCGGATCGTCGCCTAGGCACGGCGCTCGATCTGGGCTGCGCGCGCGGCGATGACGCCATCTGGCTGGCCCGCCAGGGCTGGACGGTGACCGGCGTCGATATCTCGCAAGCCGCGCTCGATGCAGCGCGTCAGACCGCCGAACGAGCCGGCGTCGCCGACCGCACCAATTTTGTCCGCCACGATCTGGGCGAGAGCTTTCCCGATGGCCGCTTCGATCTGGTGAGCGCCATGTTCTTCCAGTCGCCAGTCGAATTTGCGCGCACCCAGGCGTTGCAAAATGCCGCCCGGGCCATCGCGCCGGGTGGCCTGCTGCTGATTGCCGTGCACGGGTCGGCTCCCCCGTGGTCCGAGGCCCATGCCAACACCCTGTTTCCAACCGCCGAGGAAGAGCTCGCAGCATTGTCGCTGGCGCCGAACGAGTGGCGCGAGCTGCTGGTCGGCCCGATCGCCCGCCCGGTGACAGGTCCCGATGGTCAGCAAGCCGAGATCATCGATGCCGTCGTAGCCCTCGAGCGCCGCTAGATATCGCCGCGATAGCTTACATCGGCCAGACGATCATCAGCATGGGCACCGCGATCAGGATCACCAGGATCGAGAGCGGCAGCCCCAGGCGCCAGTAATCGCCAAACCGATATCCCCCCGGCCCCATCACCAGCGTGTTGCACTGGTGCCCGATGGGGGTCAGGAAATCGGAACCCGCACCGATCGCCACGGCCATCAAAAACGCTTCCGGCTGATACCCCAGCCCGGAGGCGAAAGTCGCGGCGATCGGCGCCATCACCAGCACCGTGGCGGCATTGTTGAGGAACGGCGTCACCGCCATGGCGGCGACCATGATCAGCGCGAGCGCGCCATAGGATGGCAAAACGCTTGCGGTGTTGGACAGCCAATGGGCGATCAGATCGGTCGCGCCGGTGGTGCGCAGGGAATCGCTGACCGGGATCAGCGCTGCCAGCATGATCAGGATCGGCGCATCGAGGTGGGAATACACCTCGCGCAGGGGCATGGTCCGCGTCACCACCATCATCACGGCAGCAGCAAAGAACGCCACCGGGACGGGCACCAGGCCAAGCGCGGTGCTGCCCATCGCCAGGGCCAGGATGAGGAGCGGGATCAGCCCGTTCCGCACGCTACCCAGCTTCAGATGCCGCTCGACCAACGGCAGGCAATCCCATTGCCGCAGCAGTTCGGGCAGCTCGTTGAGCCCGCCCTGGATCACGATGACGTCGCCGTTCTTGAACTTGATTTCCGCCAGCCGCTCGGTGAAGCGCTTGTCCCGGCGGCTGACGGCTAAAAGGTTCAGCCCCGTCATGTCGAACAGGCTCAGCTCGCGCGCGCTGCGACCGATCAGGCTCGAGTGTTCGCCGATCACCGCTTCCACCACGCCGGTTTCGATGGTGGCGGCTTTGGCATCGCGGCGCTTGGAAAACGTCAGCTTGCCTTGTGCCACGATCTTGTCGAGCGCGTCCGGTTCCCCTTCGATCAACAGCAGCTCGCCCTCCTTGAGGATGGAGTCGGGCAGGGGCAGCCGGCGCTTGCCGTTGGCGCCGACGATCCCGATGATCAGCGCCTGGCCACCGCCGAGCCGCTGCACCTCTGCCACGGTCTGCCCGATGCTGGGCGAGTCGGCCGGGACCTGCGCTTCGGTCGTGTAATTCTTGATTTCGATGGCGTCGTCCATCGAGGCGGTTTCGCGGGCGCGCTCGGGCAAAAGCTTGTAGCAAAGCGCCAGGAAAATCACCCCGGCGACGGCGAGGGCGGCGCCCACCGGAGTGAAATCGAACATGGTGAACGGGCTGCCCGTCAGCTCTTCGCGCACCCGCGAGACGATGATGTTGGGTGAGGTGCCGATCTGGGTCATCAGGCCGCCGAGCAGCGATCCGAATGACATCGGCATCAGGAACAGCGATGGCGAGACGCCCGATTTCCGCGCCATCTGAAAGGCAATCGGGATCATGATGGCCAGGGCGCCGATGTTCTTGATGAAGGCCGACAGCACGGTGACGACGACGACCAGCAAGATCAACTGGGCCCGGGGCGTGCTGATATTGGGCGCGAAGCGCTGCACCGCCACTTCCATGATGCCGGAGCGGGCGACCGCCGCGCTGACCACCAGGGCACTGCCGACGATCACCACGATATCGTCCGACAGGCCGCTGAACGCATCGTGGGGCGCCACGATGCCCGTGGCGATAGCGGCGAGCAGCGCGCCGGCGGCAATCAGATCGTAACGCCATTTGCCCCAGACAAAGGCCACCATCATCAAGGCAATAATAGCGAAAGCAAAAATCTGCGGCATGGTCATCGATTGGAACTCCAGAGCGATGCCCTTAACGGCAAAAGCTGACAAAGGCATTGTCGCCGATCAGAAATGTTTCGGCGGCAGGTGTCTTTTTGTGTGCAACCATTTCCCCATCGGCGCTAGAGATTTGGCATTCCTTGGTCGGCGGATGAACCGCCTGCGCCAATCAGCGTAACTGGAAAGCCCATGCCCGACATTGCGGCGCCTATCGTGACCCCGACCTTGCCGACCAATTCGGTCGAAGCCACCAATGTGATGATCCATTATTATCGGGCCGAGATGTCGCGGATGAATGCGTGGCGCAGCCGGCTCGATCTCACCAGCAACTGGGCCATCACCGTGGTCGCCGGCCTGATGTCGGTGTCGCTGTCCAATCCGGCAGCGCACCACGGGCTGACGCTGTTCGCCATGGTCATCATCCTGTTGATGCTGGTGGTCGAGGCGCGCCGCTACCGGTTCTACGATATCTACCGGATGCGCGTCCGGCAGTTCGAGCGCCATTATTTCGGACAGTTCTTCGCGGCTGACCCCAAGGGCGGCCCCGAGCCGTGGCTGGTCATGCTGGCGCAGGATTTGCGCCATCCCAAGTTTCGCATCACGCTGACACTGGCGCTGCGTCGGCGGCTGCGGCGCAATTATATCTGGATGTTCTGCATTCTGCTGTTTGCCTGGTTCGTCAAGATCGCCTCGCCCGACCTGCAGGCCGGTGCCAACCTGGACCCGACGCGGCCCTTGGAGACACTGATCAGCCACGCCACCATCGGGCCCGTGCCGGGAATCGTCGTGGTGGCCCTCGTCACTGCCTTTTATGTCGCCCTCGGCATGGCGTGCCTGCATGGCAAGGATCGTGGCGGCGACGAAGTCCACGTTTGATGCGCAACAAGGCGCGTCGGGCAACCGAGTGGGCGTGAGACCGTTAGCGGACCGGCAATGCCCGCCCGCCAGTTCGAGGTCCCCATGTCACAAGTGCCAACCACCGACCAGCTTCGATCGGCCATCGACAGCGGAGCCACCGGCGAAAAAGTCGGTTTCCCTGATCCCGCCGCTGCGCCCCTGGGCACCGATGCCGAGGCTGGCGGTGCAGCGCCCACTGTCGCGGAGCGCAAGATGGCCGCCGCGTCCCAACCGCGCGTCAGGCGCGAAATGCCCCTCAATGGCCCAGTGATCTACTTGTGCGTCTTCCTCGTCATCGCGGCGCTCGTCTTGCTCATCGTGCTGAACAGCTGAGCGCCGCAATACGCTTACCGGGTGCTAGCCCTTGACGCCTGCCGACAGCATGATCGCCTGCGTCACCCGACGCTGGAAGATCAGATATAGCACCGCGACCAGCAACGCCGCCATGATCGCCGCCGCCAGCTCGCGCGCATATTGCACGCCGAACGCGTCGTTGACCTGGGTGATGCCGACGGCGACGTTCATCATTTCGGGCTTGGATACCGCGAGGAACGGCCACAAGAAGTTGTTCCAGGCGCCGATGAAGATGACGATCGCCAGGGCGGTGGTGACGCCCCAGTTCATCGGCAAATAGATGCGGCTGAAGATGCGCCATTCGCTGGCCGAATCCATCTTGGCGGCTTCGCGATATTCCTTGGGCACCGAGTCGAAGAAGTTCTTGTAGACGATGATCACCACGGGATGGATCAGCTGGGGCAGGATGACGCCTGCCCAGTTGTTGATCAGCCCAAGCTGCGCCATCAGGATGAAATGGTTCACGATCAGCGCCGTCAGCGGCACCATGAAGCTGGCGAGGATCAGGTACCAGAGCACCAGACGGCCCGGAAAGCGCAACTGCGACAGGGCATAGGCCGTGAGCGCGCTGGTCACGAGGGTAATGGCGGTGACGCCGAGCGAGGTCACCATCGAGTTGACGTACCAGCGCCCGATCATGGTGTTGAACAGCACCTGCCAATAGGCATCGATGGTCCAGGTGCGCGGCAGGAATTCCACGGTCTTGGAAATCACCTGGGATTCGGGCTTGAGCGAAGTGACGACGCCCCAATAGATCGGGAAGGCCCACAGCAGGGCGAACACCAGCGTGATCAGCGTCAGGATCAGCCCGCCGATATCGAACGCCCGATGGCGGCGCGGCTTGGTCGTGTTGGCCAATGCAGATGAAGTCGAAATGGGAGTCTCGACAGTGCTCATTTTTGACCTCGGGCGCGAAGAAACTGGAACTGCAGGACGGAGAACACGATGACGATGACGAACAGCGCCACCGAGATCGCCGCAGCGTAGCCGCCCTGGTTCTTCTGGAACGCCATGTTGTAGATATACTGAACCAGCACCATCGAGGGGTCGGGCCGCCCGCCCTGCACGAACAGATAGACCTGATCGAAGATTTTCAGCTGCAAAATCAGCTGGATGGTCAGCACCAGCGCCGTTACCGGCCAGATCAGCGGCCAGGTGATGCGGCGGAAAATCGTCCAGCGGCTGGCATTGTCCAGCGCTGCGGCTTCATAGATGTCCGTCGAGATCGAGCGCAGCCCCGACAGGAACAGCAAGATATTAAACCCGCAGGTCCACCAGATCGTCACAAACGCCACCGCCGGCATGAACATCCACTGCGTGCGGAACACCGGCGTCGCCTCGCCGAAAATCCAGGTCAGCGGGTACTGCATAATGCCGAACTGCAGATTGAACATCCAGTTCCAGATCCGGTACACCACCGACACCGGCAGGATATACGGCAGGAAGAACATCGCGAGGATGACGCTCTGCTGCCAGCCCTTGAGGCGCGACACCATCATGGCGATGGCGAGCCCGATCAGCGTATTGGGGATGACGGTCAGCGCCACGAAATAGGCGGTGTTGCGAACCGCGGTCCAGAACCGGCGGTCGTCGAACATCTCGACGTAATTCTCGATGCCGATCCATTTGCCGGCACCGATCAGCGGCGCGTCGGTAAAGCTCAGATAGACCATCTGGATGGTCGGCCACAGGAACAGCACGCCATAGATCAGCACGAATGGCAAAACAAAGAGCAGCGCGACCGCCATCTCGTGTCGATGATTCCTAAGCATGGTGCTCCCGCCTGAAAAGAAACGGTCCGGCGGCCGATACCGCCGGACCTTGAGGTGATGGCTTAGTCGGCCTGGTCCTGCAGGTCGGCCTTCATCTCGTCGATGGCTTCCTGCGCGGTCATTTCGCCATTCATCGCCGGAGCGATATAGTTGGCCACAGCGTCATAGACGGGCGATGCCACGCCGGCCAAAACCGACTTCGGATCGAACACGGCGGTGTCGGCCAGGATCGAATAGGTGGCGTTCGGCTGCATGGTCTTGAACTCTTCGCTTTCGCGCGTTGGCGTGTAGGCCGGGATGTGGCCGGCATGGGCCCATTCGAGCGAGTTCTTGTTGAACCACGAGATGACTTCGAGGACGGCGGCCTTCTTCTCGGGCGTCACTTCCTTGCCGACGTTGTTCGGAATGGCGAAGCCATGCGAATCCGCCCAGGTCGCGGGGTGATCAAAGAACGTCGGAATGGCGACAGCGCCCCATTCAAAGCCCAGTTCGCCCTTGGCGGCCAGATCGGTCATGGTGGGAACTTCCCACACGCCGTTGAGGTGCAGTGCCGATGCGCCCGAGGTGAACAGCGCCACCGAGCCTTCATATTCGGTCAGCTTGGGGGCATAGCCACCCTCGACCCAGTCGGCCATGGTCTGGACGGCGGTCACGGCCTTTGGAATGCTCTCGTCGGGGAAGAAGGTGCCATCGTCGCCGAGGAACACGCCGTCTTCCTGGTTGAGCAGCGAGTAGAACACGCGCCATGGCGTGCCATCGCCCGAGGTCTGCACCGACAGCGGATATTCCGAGCCGGCCTTGAGCTTTTCGAGTGCCGCCATGAAATTGTCGGCGCCATCGAGACCGATCGGCAGGCCGTCGTCACCGAGCAGGCCGGCTTCTTTCAGCTTGTCCTTGTTGTAGTACAGGATGATCGAGTGGATATCGAACGGCACGGCATACTGCACGCCTTCAGACTGCCCAGCTTCCCAGTTGGCAGCGGCAAAGGTGTCGGCGCTGAGGCCGACAGCTGCCAGGTCTTCGGTGGCGATCGGGGCCAGCGCGCCCGACTGAACCCCGAGCGGCACGCGCGACAGGTGATAGGTCATCACGTCCGGGCCTTCGCCGATGGCGGCCGAGGTCTGCACCTTGGTGTAGAACGGGGTGCCCCATTCCAGCGTCGTTGGCTCGATGGTGATTTCACCGGCATGTTCGGTGTTGAACTGCTCGATCAGCGCTTTCATCCGCACGCCGTCGCCGCCGCTGAGGAAGTCCCACCAAACCACGTTTTCGGCTGCCTGCACGGCACCGACCGATAGCAATGCGGTCGACATCATTGCGATCTTGAAAAGATTCTTCACGTTCGTCCTCCCTTGGGGGATATACCCCCGCGCCATGTCATCCGGCACTTTTGCCCGCTGGCGATGCGAGCCGTGCCAAGTTCAGAAAACCGCGTGAGCGGTCCTGAATTCCTCCGCCGCAGCGCGCGTCATCTTGCGTGACGTCGGGCGCCTTGGCTTGCGTCAGCCTGCCAGCCCCCTAGAGGGCGGCGTGATAAGCCTTCCCGCTCTCGTCGAACACGATGGCAGCATTGCCATCGAGCGCGATCTGCACCTTGTCGCCGGGCTGGATGGTACTGATGCCCTGGTCTTCGGCGACCAAAATGGTGTCGTCGGGCAGGCGGGTGTAAACCAGTGTGCGCTCGCCCAGCCGTTCGACCACGTCGACCACGCCATGAATGCCGCTGCCGTCGCGCGTGATGCGCGCGGCTTCGGCCCGGATCCCGAACGTCAGATTGCTGGTCGGCAAGCCGGCCATGCTGACCGAGGTCTGCACCGGGCTTTGCCCGGCGAAGGTGATCGCAGCCTTGCCGCCGCTGTCGCTGACGGCGGCGATCGGCACGAAGTTCATCGCTGGCGAGCCGACAAAGCTTGCGACAAAGCGGGTGGCGGGCCGAGTGTAGATGTCCATCGGCGAGCCGATCTGTTCGATCCGCTTGTTGTTCATCACCACGATGCGGGTTGCCAGCGTCATGGCTTCGATCTGGTCGTGGGTAACGAAGATCATCGTCGCCTTGATGCGATTGTGCAATTGCGCCAGTTCGAGCCTTGTGCGGACGCGCAGGCCGGCATCGAGGTTGGACAGCGGCTCGTCGAGCAGGAACGCCTTGGGATCGCGCACGATGGCGCGGCCGATGGCGACGCGCTGGCGCTGCCCGCCCGAAAGCTGGGCCGGCTTGCGATCGAGCAACTGGCTGATTTCGAGCATGCGCGCTGCGTCTTCGACGCGGCGGGTGATTTCGTCCTTCGGCGTTTTGACGTTCTGCAGCCCGAACGACATGTTGTCGCGCACCGTCATGTGCGGATAGAGCGCGTAATTCTGGAACACCATGGCGACGCCGCGCTCATTGGGCGGCAATTGGTCGACGCGTTCGCCACCGATGAAGATCTCGCCGTCGGTGCATTCTTCGAGGCCGGCGATCATGCGCAGCAGCGTCGATTTTCCGCATCCCGAAGGGCCGAGGAAAACAATGAATTCGCCCGATTTGATGTGCATGGACACTTTGTCCAGAACGCTCACCGCGCCAAAGGATTTACTGACCTCATTGAGGACGATATCGGACATGGTATTTCCTCCGCCGGGGCTCGGCCTGCTTGACGCTGCTGGCGGCAACTCTGTGGTCGCTCGCCAACATTTATATTACTAATGCGATGAGTAGAGCAGTTTCGTCCATCCAAATCAACAACCCACGATAACAATCACGTTTGCTGATATGGTCGGTGCAGTGATCTAGCCCTTTGGCCCGTCGACAGGCAATGCCATGGCTGTGGCGACCAGCGCGTCCAGCAGCGCTGCTGCCACCGGATCGGCACTCGGCGCTTCAGTGGTCAGCCGGAAGGTCGTTGCCACGATGCCGCCGCGGCCGACCTGCCGTTCGGCGATCAGCGCCCCCGGCTTGTGGCACCAGCCGACGACCAGCCCGGCCTTGACCGAGCTGCCGTATTCCCAGGTCCGGAAGCCGGTCAGCACGTGATGCGGCACCACCTGATCGTAGGACAGGTCGAGTAGCGGTCCCCCCGGCAAGCTCGCAAATGCGCCGTCGCGGCGGATCCAGGAAAATCCGGCGATCCAGTCCCCGCGCCAGATATTGCTGTCGCGATCCACCAGCCCCATGCCGGGCAATTGCTGGTCGATCCCGACCGGCAGATTGCGCTCGTCGGCGATCATCGAGCGGAATGGGGCTTCGCCATCGGGAATATCAACGCGCAGATTGCGATGGGTTTTGACCGAACCATCGGCCAGCACGAGATATTTCCGGCCATCGACGCGCATCGCCTCGATATCGCCGGCGTCGAGTGCATTGACCACCACGAGGTCAGCGGCAGCCGCGTCGACGATCCGGTAGCCAAGCCCGGTCAGGAAACCGGCCAGTTGATCGCTGGACGCAGCTAGCGCTGGCAGGCTGTCGGTCTGGCGTTCGGCGTAAAGCGCGATATCGATCGTGTTGCGCGCCAGCACACTGCCGCCCTGCCGCAGTTCGAACTCGACATGCACCATCCGGTTGGTATCGGTCTGCGGCAGCGCAAAAACCTGCCGGCCCAGCTCGATCGTCGTCACATAGGACGTCGGCGGCACGGTCACGCGACCGGACACCTCGCCCGACCAGACCAGTTCGACGCCGTCGCCGATCTCGGCCCCGCCGGTCGCCACGGCCAGCGCCACACCCATCTCCTGGCCGGACATTGCGGCATAGCGCTCGGGCTTGGGCACGATGACGATGTCGGCGTTGATCTGGCCGAACACATCGTGGAACACCCGCGGATTGCGCTGGATGTCCATCAGGCCATTGGCCTCCCAATGCACGTCGGTCAATTCGGTGATGACATAGCCCATGATCGAGTCATGGGCGCGCATCACCTCGATCTCGTATTTGAGATTATTGAACTGATACCACTGCACGGCGGTGATGAAGCTGGCGAAATCGCCGAAGGTTTTGTCCAGCCCCAGCGCCTGGAAACGGCGCTCGATACCATGGGGCAGGGCGACGCCATCGCCCCAGCTGGCGCCGGTCTCGAACCAGAACGGCTCGCTGCCGTCTTCATTGCGCAGCAGCGCCGGGTCGGGCAGGCCCCAGACGCCGAATTCAGACACGATCAGCGGCTCGTCCCCGCGCCTCTCGGCATCGCCCAGCGTCGAATAGGTCCAGTCGGCACCTGCCGCAAACTGCGCGGTGATGTCGTCCCATTCCTGGCGCCGCTCGGGCACCGAGCGATAATAGTGATAGTCGTTGAGGTCGGTCTTGACGTGGAAATTGGGGAAGCACGCCGAATTGTCGACCACCATGCGGGTCGGGTCGAGCGCCTTCAGCCAATCATAGGTGTCCTTGAGCCACTGCCGGTGGTCGGCATTTTCGACCGTCCGCGTGCCCCAGTCCTCGTTGATGATGGTCCAGCACACGATGGATGGGTGGTTGCCGTCGCGGCGCAAGATCCCGGCCATGGTGTCGCGCAGCCGCTGCGCCGATTTTTCGGTCATGATCTGCACGTTCGGGATTTCGGTCCAGACCAGCAGGCCGAAGCGGTCCGCCACCTCGTGATAGCGCGGATCGGGCACCTTGATGTGGCAGCGCAGGGTGTTCAGCCCCAGATGCTTGGCTTTGCGTGCCTGGTCCTCGAGAAATTCCAGTGACGGCGGCGTGCAGATGCCCTCTGGGTAATAGTCCTGGTCGAGCGCCGCGCGCATATAGACCGGCTTGCCGTTGAGCAGGATCTTTCCGCCCGATGTTTCGACGGTGCGGAAGCCGAACGCTTCTTCATGACGATCGACCGTCGCGCCATCGACGACGATGGCAATCTTGAGCTGGTAAAGATTGGGCGCATCGATGCCCCACAGCGCCGGATTGCTCACCGTCAGTGTCGCACTATCGCGCCCGCTGAGGGATATCGTCGTCTCGGCGACCACGCTGCCGCTGGCGTCTTCCACCGTCAGTTGCGCCTCGGACCCAAACGCGGTGCTCTCGATGATGACATCCAGCTTGCCGTCCATGCCAGCCGTGATAGCGACATGCTCGATGTGCCGCGCATCGCGCGCTTCCAGCGTCACGGATTGCCAGATGCCGCCTAGCGGGCCGTACCAGCTCTGTTTGCCATGCGGCGTCTCGGCAAAGGGATAATCGGGATAAAGGCTGGTGTCGCCCGTCGGAAGGGTGACGCGCACTTCGATCTCGTTGTCGGCGCCCAGCCGCTCGACGGGCAGGACGAACTCGAACGGCAGATAGCCGCCCTCATGGCTCCCAACCATCTGCCCGTTCAACAGCACGTCGCAGAAATAGCTGACCGCGCCAAACTGCAGCGCGATTTCGCGGCCCTGCCAACCCTGGGGCAAGGCAAAGCGCCGCTTGTAGACCGCCTTGCCGCTGCTATCGACGAGATCGGCAAATTGCGCCTGCCAGGCACCGGGCACCACAGCGTCGCGCCAGGGTCCGGTCTCGTGAGAAAACTGCCAGGCGCCATCCAGCGACTGCCGCTCGCGTGTTCCCGCTGCAAACGCATCGCCCTGCGACGATTTCGCCTGCGCCAAATTTGCCTGTGCCATTTCACTTCCCCATCGGCATTATTAGTAATATTTTTATCAGACCATAATGCGAGCGTCGGTCGCTTGGCAATAGCCTATCGTGGTGCTCAACGTTAACACTCTGCTAACACTCTGCTAACGATTACCGAGCAGCAGAGCAGGGGCCGGACAGTTGAAAAAACGGGCGACGATGATGGACGTGGCCGAGCAGGCGGGCGTCTCACAGGCCACGGTTTCGCTGGTCCTCAATGGCGTCCCCAACGCCCGGATTTCCCGCACCACCCGCCGCCGCGTCCTCGAAGCTGCCGAGGCATTGTCGTACCGCCGCGGCAAGGCGCACCCGGTTCCCGCCGACCGCAAACGCGTCATCGGCCTGTTGCTCGACGAGGTTTCGACCACGCCGTTCGCGGCCCAGTTCATCGAAGGCGCGCGTGACGAAGCCGCCCTGCAGGACGTTACAATCGCCATATTCTGCACCCGTTACGATCCGGCGCTGGAGCAGGCCGCGATGGATTTACTGGTCGCGCAGCAGGCCATCGGCATCATCTACGCCTCGCTGATGACCCGCCAGATTGTCGTACCCGAAGCCCTGTCCGAGCTGCCGCTGGTCCTGCTCAACTGCCACGAACGCAAGCTGCGCTACCCCTCGGTGGTACCCGGCGATGTGGTCGGCGGCTATGTCGCGACCCAGGCCCTGTTGCGTGCCGGGCACCGCCGGATCGCCCACATGGCCGGCGAAAAATTCGTCGATGCCGCCGTCGATCGCGAAAAAGGCTATCGCCAGGCCATGGCCGAATGGGCCGTCGAAGTCGATGAAAGCCTCGTGCATCAAGCCGGCTGGAGCATCCGCGCCGGGCGCGAAAAAGCGCTCCAACTGATGTCGATGAGCAATCCGCCGACCGCCATTTTTTGCTTCAACGATCGCATGGCGATGGGCTGCTATGACGCCGCGCGCCGGCTCGGTCTCGCGGTGCCGGGCGATATTTCCATCGTGGGTTTCGACAACGAAGACATCGCCGCCAACATGGACCCGCCCCTCTCGACCGTCATCCTGCCACACGACGAAATGGCGCGCTGGGCCGTTGGCGTGCTGCTCGACAGCTATGGCGAAGCCGATCGGGACGAGCGCCAGCGCAAGGTCAAGATCGAGTGCGAATTCGTGGCGCGTCAGTCAGTTACCGCGCCAAAAGCCTAGGGCTTCGGGCCAACGACCGAGTTGCGTTCGACCAGCGGGCATTCGAGTTTGACGATCGGATAGCGCGCCGGTCCCGGAACGAACGCCTCCAATTGCTCGATCACCCATTGCCCCATGGCCCGGTGCGGCAGGATCGAGGTGGTCAGCCGCGGATGCAGATGACGCGAGATTTCCTCGTCGTCATAACCCGTCACCGCCATGTCTCGCGGGATCTCGAACCCGGCTTCCTTGAGCGCCTCGTAACAGCCGATCGCCGTCCGGTCGTTTTGGCAAAATATAGCGGTCGGCGGCCGTTCCAGGGCGAGCAATTGCCGGGTCGCCGTATAGCCCGCGCTGGCCGACCAGTCGCCCTCGACCACCAGCGCCGGATCGAATGGAATATCGGCTGTCGCCAGCGCCCGCCGGTAGCCCTTGAGCCGATCCTGCGCCGCCTCCATCCAGATTTCGCCGGTAATGGTCGCGATGCGCCGATGCCCATGGTCGATCAGATGCCGCGTGCTGCGCTGCCCCCCGGCGATCTCGCTCGGCACGATCGATGGATGGCTCTGCTCGGCGGTGTAGCAATTGAGCAGGTACACCGGCATGTCGAGCCCGATCATTTGCTTGGGCAGCGTGACCTCGCGCGTGAAGATGGTCATGTAGACCAGTGCCGCGGCGCCCTGTGCGACGAAGGTGCGGATCAGCTCGGCCTCGATCTTTTCGTCGCCCTGCGATTGCGCCACCAACACGATATCGCCATTGGCCTGCGCCGCCTGGGTCAGCCCCTCGATCGCCACCATGGCCTCGGGACTGCTCGCCAATTGGTCGGCGATGAAGCCGATCCGCCGCCCGCGCGCGGCCTTCGACACCTGGACCGTCGGCATGGCATAGCCCAGCCGCCGCGCCGCCTCGAACACCCGCTGCCGCGTCTCGGGCGACAGCTTGATGCCCGGCGTATGGTTGAGCGCGAACGACACCGTAGCCTGCGAGCACCCCGCCTCGCGCGCCACATCGCTCATAATCACCCGGCGCCCCTTCCCCCGCACGCGTTCACCTAGTGTTAACATTGAGCCGATGATCGAGCTAAAACCTCTATTGTAGACGCTAATAAAAATAATTTCGTTAAGCAAGCTTTAGCACCGAGCCTGTGCCGGTCGCCTGCTGTGTCATCGTCGGCTCTCAGCAAAGACATCGTGAGCGTCGGAACAGTTCTACTCCCATACGGTTGTGGAGCTAATTCGGTATATTGCCTGCACGATTGGTAACAACACATGCCCAGGTTTTTCTTTGATCTAACGACCAATGGTCACGTCTCCGTCGACCAGACCGGGCAAGACTGTGTCGATGTGCGCGAGGCGTATCGAGAAGCCGTGCGGGCCCTCTCGGAAATAGCGGCTGAAAAAATCATTGAGGCTGAGAACATGAAAATGTCCATCACCGTCGCGACCGAAACGCACCGGGAGTTGGGCAAGGCAACGGTTTGCTTTGAGCCCATTGGCGAACACAGCTTGCTGCGGGGCGAAAACGATAAAATCGATTAACTTATGTTGTGGCAGGCATCGCCCGACAGGCCTTTACTGACGTTATTAATGCGGGGAAGTGCCATGACCGAATTTCGTGTCGTTGATTTGATAAACGCCGAAGCCACCACCGAAATCATCGTCCAGGCCGCAAGCCCCGAACTGGCCGCCAAAAAAGCCCTGGGTGTCGATCTGGTGCGCAGCGCCCGTAAATCGATCGTCCGGGCTCGCGTGTATTTCTGCCATCCGGGCACTGCCCCATCGATGGTGCGGCTCTATGTTCGCGCCGAAGACCGCGATCGCCAGATGGCTGAAATGAGCGCACAGGCCTAGAGTTCAGAGCCGAACTGCGGCTCATGCCCGCAGTTTGGCAATCGCGGCGGCCAATGGCTGATACACGCCGCGCTGACCGTGTTCCGTCCATTGTTCCAATAGCCCATTCTCACAGGGCCGGTCATCGTCCCAGCCAAAATGGTTGAGTATTGGATAAAGGCATAACCCTTCGATCGGGACACCCTTTTGGCGCGCCAGAGCGAGTTCGCCCGCCACATAGTCGAACCACGCCGCACGGCGGTCGAATTCGATACCGGTCTCGGCCAACAGCACGGGCCGACCATAACGGCCATAAATTTCCATCAGCAGCCGATGCAGTGGTCGATAGCGCTCGTGGCCGATATCGATCGGTGGCCCGCCATGGATCCACTGGTTGTTGAAGTAGTAATTGACCCCGATGATATCGAGCAGTCGCGGCTCGCCGCCCAGTTGCGGCCAGGCGTGGCCCGCGATCATGTCCCAAGCCTGATATTGCGCCTGACGATGACCCTCGGCGGCCCAGAATTCATGCGGCCGTTCCTGCGCCGCGATAACGTTGATACCGGGGTCGGTGTGCACGAAGCGCGCTCGTGGCTCGATGGCGAGGATGGCGTGCATCGCAGCGATCGCGGCCCGCGTCAGTTGCACCTTGAGTTCATGGCCGCGCCCGCGTCCGAACGGATTGAGATATTGTGCGTCGCCGCCGCCCCAGGAGCTGAACGAGATTTCATTGACCGGGCAATAGAACGGCACGTCGTCCGAACTGTCCTTGACCAGTTGGGCCGCCGCGCCGGCAAAGCGGGCAAAGCGATCGACGAACTCGGGCTTCCAGACGTCGATGTCGTCGGGCCAGCCGTAGTGGAACAGGTCCCAGACCACCTGCGTGCCGGCGTTTTTCGCTGCCGTCAGCATGGGCATGATGCTCGAACAGTCATACACGCCCGGGGTTTGCTCGATCAGATGCCAGCGAAATCCGTCGCGTACGGTAAAGATGCCGTGCCCCTGCAGTTGCCGGTAATCGCTCTCAGCCATGGCATCATGCTGGCTCGAGGCGATCACATCGAGCCGGCGGCCGCTGCGCAGGCGATGCGTCGAGCACTCGAACCCGCCCTGCAGATAGGACCGAAACAGGGACGGTGGTTGAGCCGGCTGGCGTTCCGCCACGACCTCGGCAAACAGTTTCTCCCATTGCGGCACGACGACCGATACCGCGTAAGTCGTCTCGACTTTGCGGCGCAGCGCCGCGCCAAGCCGAGTGCGCATCGTGCTATCGTCGAGCAGCGCCAGCATGGCGCTTGCCACCTCGGACGGGCTTTCGTGCGCCACGAACAGTCCCGATACACCATGCTCGATCTGCTGTAGCGCACCGTTGTCGGGCGTCGCGATCACCGGCAGCCCGGCGGCGCCGGCCTCGGCAATGACATGCGGCATGCCCTCGCCCCGTGACAGCCAGACGAAGATATCCAGCGCCGAGAGCAATGTGGGGATGTCCGGGCGATCGCCGAGGAATTGGAGGCTACCGGCCAGTCCGCGCTGGACCACAAGGCTTTTCAGATGATCCGCATATTCGGGCATGAAGGCATCGGGGCCACCGATGACGACAAAGCGAACATCGGGCCGTTTGGCGTGCACCAGCGCCGCCGCTTCAATGAAGTCCTCGACGCGCTTCTTCTGGTCGAGCCGCCCAACCCAGCCGATCAGTGGCACATTTTCGGCGATGCCGAGCGCAGCACGGGTTGGCGTGCGTCGAGCCGGATCGAACTCGTCCAAATCCACCATGGATGGAATCTCAATAGCGTGCTGCTTGCGGCCAGGCATTTTGGACGCCGCGGCCTCGACGATGGTCTGGCACACCCCGACGTAGCGATTGGTGAAATGCTTGGGGCCGGCCAGGGCCTCGGATACCAGGCCGCCGTGCTCGATCAGTGGCGGGCGCAGATGCGCGCGCTCCAGCGCCGGATAAATGTCCGCCACGTTCTGGCACGATATCACCAGATCGTAGTCGGCGATCTTGCGCGACAGATAGCCGACCGTATCCTCGAACGACATCTCGTAGGGCATTGTGTCGAGATCGACACCCAGCCGACGCAATTGCTCGTGCGTCTGGTCGGGCATGCCCGGCTTGCGGAAGCAGGCGACGACGTCGAGCCGATATTTTTGGCGATCGAGGTTCTGCGCCAGCAGGCGCACTTCGGTTTCTTCACCGCCTACCACCAGCCAGGCGAATACAAAAAGAATACGCATGGGCTGCGGGCTCAATCGGCCACCTTGAAAACTATCTGCACAAATTCGGGGCGGGTTTCGACGAGCTCGCTCAGGAATGCCGGTCCGTCCTCGAACGGCACGATATGGGTGATGACCTCCCGCAATACAGCGTCACCATCGGCCTGCAACAGCGCGATGGTCTCGTTGGCTAGCCGCCGACGATCCCAATGATGGCCAAGCCCGCGCGGCACCCGGTTGATCTGGGCGCAGCGGATGGTGAGGCCATTGTGATGAAATTCTTCGCCCAGCCGCAGTTCTTCGCTGCCGCCCTGATAAAACGCCAGATCGATCACCGTGCCTTGCGGCCGCAGCGCACGCAGCGCTAGGTGCAGGCTCGACGCCTGTGCCCTCGTCTGGAATACGAAATCGGCACCGCGCTCGGCGCCCGAATGGAAATGCGTGCGGGTATAGAGCCAGGCCGCCTCTTCGTCCATGGCCATGAGGCCCAGAGCTGCCATACGCTCGCGGCGATAAGGCGATGGATCGGCGATGATCACCGCCGATGCGCCGGCGCGGCGCGCAAACAGCGCGGTCATCATGCCCACCGAGCCCGCGCCGATCACCAGCACAGCCCGGCCGATAACACCCTGGCCAAGGCTATGCACCTGGCTCCCGAAAATTTCGGCATCGGCGTGCAATATGCCATTGGCGGCAATCGGCCCCATCTGCGCGACCAGCACGCCGAGGATTGGGTCCATGTCGTCCGGCATGGGGATGAGCACGTCCCGCGCCGGGTCGGCGGTATGCCCGGTCTTGTGGGCAAACGTCGCCGCGACGACCTGGCCATTGGTGAAGGCCGGCGTGCGGCTGTCGATCACCCGGGCCACTTCCATATAGCCGAGGAACGGCACGGGATAATTGAGGCTTGGCTCGCCCGGCACGAAGACGCCGCGATCGGAGTCCCAGCGCGAATGGAAATAAGGGTTGGTGTGCTTCATGAAGGTCAGCTCGGTGCCGGCAGAAAAACCGGAATAGAGCGTCTGCAAGCGGACATGACCGTCGGCCGGGGGGCCTTCGGTATATTCGATGATCGATGCACGGCCTTCGTGTTCGATCCCCAGGGAGCGGATTTGACGTTCAACCATGATGTTCTCAAGCCGCCGGGTGAATATCGACAAGCCGGCCTTCGCGCGCCGATGTCGCAATGGCGAGGGCTACGCGATGGGTTTCGAGCGCCTCCGGATAGGGGCAGCGGATGCGATTGGGCTGGCCCTGCACGGCGTCGATGAAATCGCGATCCTCGCGCCATACCGGGTCACCCTCGGCGCGCCGTACGGGCCGTCCTGCCCCAATGTCGATCATGATGTCATGATCGGTCAGCTCCATGGCTATGCCATCGCCAAACAGATGCAGGCCGACGCGATGGCCCCAGTTCAGCAGGCACGTCGAGCCCAGATTGCCGATGGCGCCGGACGCAAATTTGAGGCTTGCCGTGCTCACCGTTGCAACATCCAGCCCCGGAAACTGTGGGCGCTCAGTGTGCCCGGAGAGCCCGAATACCTGTTTGACATCGCCCACCAGATAGCGCGCCAGATCGATGATATGGGTGGTCTGTTCCACCATTTGCCCACCCGACTGATTGTCGTGCCACCACCATTGCGGCGGGGGCGTTGAATCGAGCCAATATCCCGACACAAGCTGGGCCGGACGATCTGCGAGCACGCGCCGTGCTTCATCGACTGTATCGAGATAGCGCCAGTGATAGCCGACGGCGGTAATC